>Ga0126342_10000226_pt1 | contig 50901 bp, 40 predicted proteins | sample Cyp1metagenome_FD_92528 | JGI IMG/M metagenome (GOLD analysis project Ga0126342, IMG submission 92528) | Coral microbial communities from Lord Howe Island, Old Settlement Bay, Australia - Cyphastrea 1 metagenome | ecosystem: Host-associated > Invertebrates > Cnidaria > Coral ...
AAGTTTCAATTGAAACTTTCCTAAATCCTAGGTTTGCTGAGCATGTCGTAGATCTCAGCCTGTGATTTTCAGCAGTAGACATCTACAACACATCCCTTTTCCCTGGAATCTCTACAAATTTCAGTTGAAAAGCTCAGATCTGGGACTTCAAAATTCCAATGTTGACATCTACAAAGTAGAGCATTTAAATCAACTTTTTTACTTGCTACTTGATTTTGGTTTCGTAGATAGGACTCCAAAATGACCTGATTTAGGTGAGTTTCGGACGAAACTTGTAGATCACCCCCCCGAATCAAGTGTCAAGTAAAAAAGTAGATTTATTTTGGATCATGCCACAGCAAAAGGATTGGCGGGATGAGGGCTGGGGGCTGGATGGCCCCCGGGAGAACTTAGGGAATAGTTAAATTATGTTAGATGGGATTATGATTTCCTGAAAATATTTATAGGGGCATTTACCATCCCAAATCATTTGCATTTCACCCCAAATCTATTGCCAATCCTTTATATATATATATAATATATGCATATTATCCAACCTCATTTTCAATTGTTTTTGTTGGGTACTTGTAAATTGTCCAAAGTATTTGACGGTGCATTCTTCCACCGAATAAGCTGGGTGTTCCCTGAGAAGCCATGGTTTAGTCTTGGATCTCTCCATTTTGGAGGCTCATACGGGCGGGCCCCTAGATAGCGAGGTTGACGTTTTTCACTTGGTTAGCTTGGGTTTATGGGGGATACGTATGATTAAAATGGTTTACAATGGAAAATCCTATTAAAATGGATGATATGGTTTATATATTGGATGATTTAATTTATAATGATATGGTGGTTTCCATCTGGGTAAATTTGATCACGACCTCACTGCGACCGAAGCCTGGAATCATGGTTAATAAGGGAAATCATCCCCAATTGGCTGCAAAATTCAGGTTAGTGAAATATTGTAATTTACCCAGAACAATATAGTTCATGAGATTGATAGACCAACTTACAACTGGGTGACCCACCTTGTGACAAGACATCAGACTATCACTCGAAGCAAGGAAGTGATCGGCAGTCTCTTCGAAGTTCTGGACGCGAATGGAGATGTCACACGACTGGGAAATTTCTGGTGCAGGGTAGGTGGTTCACCTCCGTTGATTTTTGGGTAATCAAACGACATCACCAGTTCCGATGATGATTTTCCCTTATTTTGTCAATATTTGGGGCATTTCCCAGCCATGTTTGGCTACCGGGAAGCAGTTGTTGGGCAAACATATTGCGATCTGTAGAAAAACATGGGGCTTACCCTTCGGTCGGCAAACGGTGGCAGTTGGAACATCGATGGATTACCGGAAGACAACTTGGTATTACAAGGGAAGCCAGGGTGCCCCAGTTCCTAAGCTACTGGTAAGGCTTGTAAACCTAGCAAGGTGAACTGTTGGGTTATGTTGGGATGGTGATGAGGGATGAAGTAATATAAAACTAGTCGATAGTTAGGTGGGTTTATACACCAATTCATCTGGAACCAGGGGGCGCTACATGGTCAGTGAACATGAAATATGGGCGCATATGGGCGCTTCTTTGGCTGGGGGAACCCAAAATCTTCCAACTCTGATCATTTTGATGGGGAAACTAATGATTTTTGTGGAGTGTCCCAATTAGAAGACATTGCCGTATTAATTTCAACCATGGTGATACAATATGAATTTTCATGAGTTGGTACATCTCCAACTGACCAACTGTTCTTGGTACCAGGACATCATATTAGTCATCAGTTGGGACAGATCATAGGCTTGTTCGCATCCATACCCATATGCTCTATGGTGCTGGAATATCTACCTAACATTTACATAGTTCACCCAGTTTTGCAGGGTAAATTCATACTATACATGGATATAGCCTCTGGTTATTTAACAGTTCGCCATGGAAGCCATGGTCCATATTTAGTTCGATGGTTTACCTAGCTAAAAATGGGTGGAGTTTCCATTTAGCGAAGTCGTTTTTAAGGTGAGTTTTGATCAGGCTCAAAAAAAAATGGCCGAGGAACAGGTGTATTACTCCGATTTTTTGGCTGCGACCTTGGATGTGCGGAAGCAGATCCGAAAGGCGACTGCGGTTGGGGACCGCGGTTCCATACGGGGACCGCGGTTGGCGAAGCCGGAGAGCTGGAACGTTATGAGATAGCTTTGGTTCCACCATGGCTTAAGATGTTTAGGATGATTTAATTAGATATCCAAAAATGGGTGGATTTTCCATAGTTGCGTGGAAAAATTACCAGAGGGTAAATGAGAAAATCAGGTGTAAGTGGGACATGTAATAAATTCCGTTGCCATGTTTGATCACCAGGATGTAGACCAAATTTGCCTGTTCATAGTTCAATGTTTTTTTTCATGCCTAGGATCTCCGAGTTTGTGCTTCTGACCAGCCGGATCCACATCTCAGTGAAGCTTAAAGATGGTAAGCTGGGTAAGAATAACCAAGCATGGATATCGAAGATCGGAGCGGTGCAGTTCCGAAGGGCCCGGGACCTATTGATTTGGCTGGCAATTTTACGTAATGTTCAGGTTCGGGAATTGTTGTCCTATTGATTTGGCTCAAACGTATGCGACAATCTTCAACCTTTGACTTCAACTCTATAGTCTTTTTAACATATTGAATCTTATGATTTTCAACCTCCATCTAATACATCATCTATATAAGTTATCCAGTTATCCACTTATCCATCTAATACTCTAATAATACATTATCTATAGATATCCATCTAATGCATCATCTATAGTTATCCACTTATCCATCTAATACATTATCTATAGATATCCATCTAATGCATCATCTATAGTTATCCACTTATCCATCTAATACATTGTCTTTAGATATCCATCTAATGCATCATCTATAGTTATCCACTTATCCATCTGATACATTCTCCATAGATATCCATCCAATGTATCATCTATATCCACTTATCCATCTATTACATTATAGATGCAGTATCTATAGTTATATGGAACATTGAAACATATTTGGCAGTGGGTCAAAACCTTGTACCCCTTCTGTTCACATGAAAATAGCTGGGATTTATGGATGTTCATCCCTCTAAAAATGGTATTATATAATAGGTATTGATCCAGTTATCCACTTATCCATCTAATACTCTAATACATTATCTATAGATATCCATCTAATGTATCATCTATATCCACTTATCCATCTAATACATTATAGATATCTATAGCTATATGGAACATTGAAACATATTTCAACACCTGGTGGATGGTACTCTCCCCCCATCCACTGATCACCGGAGATCTCGGAAAGGAGGCCGTGTTCTCGGCGTTTCACCGCTTGGACGCGGACGGCTCGGGGTCCATTAGCCCGGATGACCTGCGGAAAGTCATCGGCGCCTCGGTGGTGATAAACATATCACTATTTATAGTGATTTGATGGGGTTTTATAGTGATTTATAGTGGTTTAATGGGATTTTATAGTGATTTATAGTGGTTTAATGGGATTTTATAGTGATTTATAGTGATTTGATGGGATTTTATAGTGATTCAAAGGGATATTAATCGGATATACCCTCGGGTAAACTAACAGTTTGCTATTGAAAATGGCCATTGAAATAGTTGATTTACCCATTAAAAATGGTGATTTTCCATAGTTATGTTAGTTTACCAGAGGGTAACATATATTAAAATAGTGTTAACCATGTTTAAATGATCTAAAGATGGGCAACTGTACATAGCTAGGTGGTTTCAGTTTTGAGGTTATGCCTTCTTTTACTGCCAGAAAGCAGTTGTTGTTTTTTCCTCCCATCAGGTCAGATATATGGAATTCAAAGACGGCTGGCAGGACAATACAGATTTAATGGGAGGATCAGTTGCACATTGATCTAATTGGGGGACTTTCGAGTTCCTGGCTGGGGAGTGACCGCAAACTGGTCTTGCCAGAAGAAGTGGGTAGCTATTTAGGTCAAACGACTGGTAATTAAGGTAAGTGTATTTCAGTGATGTGTTTTCTCTTGTCGATTCTGAAAATTGCAGCAACTTTCCCGAGCGCAATGTTTCTACAATTCGCCATGCGTAATTTGATTAGAAAACCGCTATCATCCCTGCCTGAGTAGTTGCCTTGGGGGGCGATGGATCACCGGAAATGGTGGGCTCACCATGGAAGCCATGGAAACCATGGCCCATAAAAATCGATGGTTTACCATTCTTAAACATATTAAAAAATGGGTGGATAAATTCCATGGCGAACTGTTAGTCATAACCAAATGGTATATGTACCATTATATCCCCTACAAATCCCCATTGAATCCCATTAAATCACCATAAATCACCATTAAATCCCATTAAATCCCCAAATTCCATGTGTTGAGCATTTGGATTCCTTGTGAAATGCGGTGCACTGGTGCACCATTCAGAACTGGGATGACGGCCCCCCTCAAAGGTGACCCAGGTGACCCGGTGACAGGCCCATCAGGTATACCTGGTCTACAGGAGGCCCCCCATGAACCATGAACTACCCTCTGGTAATGTCAAAATAGCTATTGAAAATGGTCATTTATAGTGAGTTTTCCCATTAAAAATTGTGATTTTCCATAGTTATGTTAGTTTACCAGAGGGTAGTTCGTTGGTTTAACCATGAGAAAACCCCAATGAATCATTGACTAGTTGGTTATATCATGTTATATCTACCATTGTCTACCATGATCTACCATTATCTACCATTATCTACCATTATCTACCATTATCTACCATTATCTACCATTATCTACCATTATCTACCATTATCTACCATAAACCATAGTTTTCAGCCACTTTTTCAACATAGGCAACTGAATGCGATTTCGACTGGGGGCCCCATCCTGTATGTTGGTCACCGCTGGAGCTTCCCAGGTGAAACCTTTGAGGGAGCCACTTGGGTCAGATGGGCCGACGCTGGTGCAACCGAAGAAAAGTGTGGTTAATGTATGTTAATGTATGTTGATGTATGTTGATGTATGTTAATGTATGTTGATGTATGTTAATGTATGTTGATGTATGTTGATGTATGTTGATGTATGTTGATGTATGTTGATGTGGTAAACCCAATAGTAAGACTACGTAGTAGAATTTTATATGTTTTTTTTCCTTAACCACCCATTTGTGGCGATATGAGGATTAGTTTTGAGATGTGTTGGGTTTTACCCCTTAATTACTGTAGTCATTTCTGGACTCCAAGGGGTTTTGGACACTTTCTGCTTTTTTTAGGTACCCCATAAGTTATGATTATACTTTGGGCACTGCAGCTTGCCCAATCATATCTCCAAAAAGTAGATAGCCAAAAGTAGGAGGAACAAAAACATACAATCAAGAATGGTGAAGGCATTGTAGAGGTCACTGCCCTGGCCATTCTCATCGAAAGCTCATTGATCAGTCTATGTCTTGTTTTGATATCTATCGATCCAGTTTTATATTAGTTCATACCCATACAATCTCATTCACTTGATTGATCTATTATATATAACTAGAAATATAGGGAGACATAGTATTTACTAAGTGACATGAAGTATCAATATCCATCCATCTGTTCTTTTTATATCAATTTTATTCATATGAATGTTGTTTTACACAATTTTTAAACACACACACATATATATATATAGTTATATATATATACACACATATATATATACATATATATATATATCACTATATATATATGCATATGTGTTAAAATATATATGAACTATATATATATATAGACTTACCGCAGAACCACGTCCTTCGGCTTTTTGGCTCCGAGGTGAATGTAGAGCTGCTGGTGCGTGAAGCGGACGCAGCCTGCAAGGGCGAACTCACCTTCCAGGCGGCTCGGGGGCAGCTGGGGCAGCTGGGGCAGGGGCACGGCCAAACACCGTTTCAGGAGGTGGTGAAATCGGGAATTTATAGGAATTTATAGGGTTTTATAGGGATTTTATGGAAATTTGATGTGGATATCATGAGATATCGTGATTTGGATTGGGATTTAGATTGCTATTCTGGATTTAATGAAAGATCTGTTTATTGGGATATTTATCAGCATTTGATGGGATTCACACGGTACTGAATGGAACTTAATGTGATTTGCTGGGCGATGTTTTTTGGGATTTTTACATGGGGCATACAGAGCCAACCGCATAGAGCCATGCATCATTGGATTTATTGATGATTAAGTGGTTGTTTCACTTGGACTCCCTGCAGTTTTTTTTTGATGGGGATAATCCCATCCCCTAATATTAGACATCTCCCAAATGGTCCCAATGATGTGTAAATTCCCAACAAAAAACCATGGTTTCTAGAGGGGTGTCCAATATTAGGGAGCTTGGATTATGGAACCTCAAACAACCAGAAACACAATGAAATTAACTGTGGTTGTCTCAAATGACCATTTCTTATGTCGGAACTCTTCGCTACCATCAGGAAACCATCATTTGTTTCCGGTTCTCTAATGGGTGATGAGTAGCTCGCAGTATGATAACAACCATCCGTGGATTTACTGGTGATTTACTATACAGGGGTTGAATGGGTAATGATTTAGTTTGGCTTTTCTGGTACCCTCTGGTAAACTAACATAACTATGGAATATCACCATTTTCAATGGGTAAATCCACTATACATGGGCCATTTTCAATAGCTATGTTAAATTACCGGAGGGTATTATATTTGGATTCAATGGGGTTTGTTGGGATTGCATACGTAGTCACCAAAAAAAAAAAATAGTCCACCAAATGGGTCGATCTATTTGTGAAGAGGTCATGGTTTTTGAGGTTGCTTGGGGTCCCCCCATTTTTGCATGTAGGATTTCTTACATTTAACACTGCCTGGTTGGTGGTTTGGAACATGACTGGATTATGACTTTCCATATATTGGGAATGTCATCATCCCAACTGACGAACTCACATTTTTCAGAGGGGTTGAAACTACACACCAGTTTAACACTGCAACATTGGCTACTTTGTTTTTTTGATTGGGAATATTTTTGTTGGGTGTATGAACCCCTCCTCAAGCAGTCAGGTTTGCTTGCAAGCCACGAAGCAGGGGTTGATTTTGGGATATAGTTACTATATAGTTAGACGATCACGGGCTGGGGTACAGCATGACCTGGATTTGCTGAAAATGATTTCTACTTTCCCAAGTGGAAATCCACTTAGGGAATCTATAGGGGGGTTCCTTTAGCAAATCCAAGATTGACACATCGCTTGCGCGACTCGTCTCTTCAGCCGTACTCACATCCTCTGTTTCAGAGCATTGCTTAGTACCCTCCGGTGTCCTCAAACATGGCAAGCTGGGAATTCCCCGAACTAAATGGAGATTTATAGCTGGGAAAATCAATTACTGTATAAATGGGTCATGTTCCAGCATGCGAGGTTGATTCCCGGAGGATATAATATATATATATTATATATATTATCCCATGAATATCAGCTTCAAGCTCCATTCATTCCATGAATGCCCCATGAAATCACTATTAAAAAAAAAACAAAAACCATGGCACCATGAATCCCAGATGGTTAATTCGCTGGGAAAAAACGGGTCACATTCACCACGGCAGTGAGTTTTTCACCAAGCCCGACTGAGGACTTCCTAAGTTTGTTGGATTCCACGGACGCATCTGTGCCTTGGCAGCTGACCATCCCAGCTGGAAAGCCTTGGGTAATCTAATCCATAACCCATATAGCTATGCAAAATGGATCAAAACAAACTGGTTGTGGTAGTTTGTAGATGACTTACTGCTGAAACATGCTGGTTTTCCATAGTTATGTTAGATTATGTAGATGATTTAGCTCCTACAATATGGCAGGTTACCCAGTTTACCTCTTGCGCTGGGCCTAGGTTTCACCCCAGGCACGGCAAAAGGCCGGAATCCAGGCGTCAAGGGATGGGGTGGCAACGGTGAACGGTTTCCAGTGTCCGAACTGGGAGAGAAATCTTTGAGGATTTCGTAGCAATGATGGGACTACAACGGGAATATGATGTGGCAATCATGGGAAGAAAAAAATAGATTCATATTTAGTTTATTAACATTAAGAAATATAGAAATCACGTGAAATCACATCAGATTGTCTCTTTTTTGCCAGTGGAAAAATAACATTCATATTAACATCAATGGCCATTCCAGGATCCTAAATTGGAGGTACCTACCAATTTTAAAAGCCCTATGTAAGGCCCATTGATAGCATCAGATTAGTAATTAACATCAGTTAATTAACATCATAACTGATGTTTTGGTGATATTGTTGGATCCCTGGACCCCAAAAATCCATGTTGTGGTAACATGGGCCGGATGCTGGGATGCTGTGGAAGATGATGATATGGAAAATCGGGGAAAAGATATATCATCCCTAAAACTGGGATGATATTCACTGACTCGATAGTTCAGTCCTTTTCTTAGTTTTGGGGTTTTGGGGCTGGATTGCTTTCACACTTTAATCCCTCCCGCCACTAGCACACTCCCCAGAAAAGCTGCTTTAGAAGACACTCAATGCAGCTCCACATTGACAGGGGTCCAAAAAGGATACCCTCCGCCATCAGTTCGATGATTTTTCCAGCGAACTAAACCTCCATGCCATGTTTGAAGACACCGGAGGGTATATATGATGTTCTCCTTTTATTGTCCAGGTTTCCAAATGAGATACTCTTCCAGCGCGGCCAGGCATCCTTCTATCTACAGCCGAATGTGGTGCCGTAATGGCTAGACAAGTGACCCTGCGAGTTGGCTATGTGGTTCCCTCACAATGTGCTAACCTGTCAATATATGTCGCATTGTTATCCATTGCGAATAGGGATAAATCATCTCATCAGTTCATAGTTCATAAACTTTGGAAGTGCTGGAACCACGCGAAGTTGCAGGGAGATCCCGTTTTCACACAAAATCGTGTGGATCTCAGATTTTCCCCTGAAAATCCCCGCTGATCCCCGTGGTATCATAGCTCCAGTTAAAGGTCGCAGCCACGGATGCAGTTCACACCTGCTTTTGGGGTTCGACCTTCCAAGGGGATAGAAGATCCCCACAGGTGTCATGGTCCAGTTGGCTCAGTTGGGCTGCGGGAAAATAGGCGACATACCGACATACCTGACATACATAACACATACCGACTCTCATTGGATAGGTTACAGGATTTTTTTTTTACTGGTTTTAAGCACCATTTTTAACGGGGAAATCTATGGTTTCCGGTTTCCATTTTCCCTTAAACCAATCCATTGAGACTCCAAATTCTTGGTGTTCTTTTGGATTGAGTGTGGCACTCAGTCAATCCCCCCTGAGGTCCTTAGGCTCCATAGTTTTTGAAAGCCAAGAACTTCCAGTGATGGTTAAGCGACAAAGATGGATTTCTTTCGGCCATTTTTTGGGGGATTGAAATGGGTTGAACGGTCATTAGAATGGGTGGATATGTGGGATATCCATATTAGTCCACCCATTTGTATATGGAATAAGCATGAATAGGCCACGAAATGCGGACTTGAACGTTTTTTTTTTTTTAACCAGTGAGTGCAATGGCCGAAACGGCCTCAACAGCCTCAACTGGACCTGACTTTTGCCACGCGGCCACGCGAGCACTTCCCGCTGTTCACCAGTGGCCCAGAAGACGCCGTCCCAAGGCTAGTCCCAACGCCAGTGAGTTTCAAGGATAACCCTGGTGGAATAATTGGGGCAGCCCAAGACCCCCCCAAAAAAGAGTGGGAATTGGATACTAATACTGGCGGCTTTTAATTGAACGGCTTTTGCCAGTCTTGGAGTTCCAGCCACTAGCTTTAGGCCAGCTCATCAGCTTATCCTACAAAACCTGATCACCCGTCATGTACACCCACACTTGTCAACACAAAGCTCTCCTTCCAAGCAGAGTCACTAGGGGTTATGAACCGCCATCCACGCATAACAGGCCTTAGAATCCAATGATTATCCCTGGAGGGTCTTCCGAAGGTACCTTGGGTGACATGGCGTGGGCCACCAATTCGTCCGGGACGGCCGCATCGCTCGAAACGGACTTGACGCGGCATGACGTAGGTTCAATGGAGAAAAGCCCGCGAACCGCGGACGCCAAGGTACCTATGGACGCTACTTGGAATGATGACGCCAGTTGCAACATGATTTTGGAGATGGATTTTACCCGCTTAAAACGGCCCTTACCAATGACGATTTGTGGTTCGGATTCCGGATGTGAGTTTTTGCACCTCAAAAAACCCCGCATTTCCACTGAGCTTCCACTTACCATTGCATTTCTGGGTCACTAAACCATGGTAACCCCTATCTATTCCATTCAACACCTGTGAATTTGAATGGGAAAATCATGGAAAAACCGAATGGATTCCGCGTGGTTTTTTTGGGCCCTGGCAGCCCTGATGGCAGGTGGTGGAGGGTTATGGAGGAGCATGTGGAAAAAGAAGCCCCAAGAGAGCAGCGATGCAAAGGTGAAAGGATCACAGGCGGCTGCGCGTTTCGAAGCGGGTTGGGTGGGCGCTGGGCGCTGATGGTGATTTTTAAGGGATCGCCTTTTTTGGGGTCTTTTTGTTGGTGATTTTCCATGAGTTCCCAAAGGGAAATCCACCAGATATGCGGAATCAATAGATTATAGATGATAATAGGGAATCTCGGAATATCTTCAATTTTTTGGATCTTCTCAAGCAAATCCAAAGATTTGTTCGGGCGGCTAGAAGATTGTAGCACGAAGAGCCTTGTTTGGGGAAATGGTGCAAGATTCAGCGAATGAATGAATTGAAATGGAATTATCAGTTTACAATTTCGATGAAACAAATTGCGGATAGTTTATATGTATAATATATATATATATATGTTTTATTATATGTTCCAGCATCCATATCATATATTATATAACTATATAGGCTATACATGGAAACCGCGGGGTTCGAGTTTGTGACTTTCCCAGAAAATGGTGAACCCACAAAATGTCTGAAGAAATTCTTTACCATAATTGTCTCCATTCTAAACTAAACTATTGCCATGATGCCTCCCATTGGCTAACAGAACTAACAAGGTTCAAACTGTTATATAAAAGGTAAAATCGTTTTCAAGCATCAGTTTTGCTCAGTATGCCCATTGAAATAGCGATATGGTGGGTGTAAACGAATTGAAATCCACAATTGTTGACCGGCCCTTCTTTAGCCCAGGAGGCTAGCATGGAGGAAGGTCGAAAGAAGGTGGGAGGCAAGGTCCTTGGAGTCCTTGGACAAGTAGTTGAGAAAATGGTTCACTGGGAAAGTGAACATGCACCCGTTCTTTCATTTAGAATTTTAGTTTTATATGGATGAAACAAGTACAATGGACTATATTAATATCGCGATATATAAACAGATGCTAGTAACCAACTCAATTTTTATAACCTCATTATTGGTTGACATTGACATATATAGGAACTACAAAAGAGAGTCCAAAAGGCTCTAAACCTGAGAATTACGGGAAAGCATCATTTAAGCCTGCATGGAAATGTATTTTTTTGGTGGGGGGGATGCTCAACTGAATCCTGAACCCCCAAACAACCAGAATTCACAACGGTGGTTTCCCTGTTGCCAACCATTTGTTATGTTGTGGTTCTTCACTACCATAGGTAACCACCATGCTTATTTCTTAGGATACACCCTGTTGAGAAGGAAAGGGATTGTGTTCAACGACCTGTGAATGTCCAAGTTTAGCGCTGGAAAGATCTGCAATTCAGGGTTAGTCAGAGTGCTAAATCAGCTAGAAATCTGATGCAAAAATATGTTTTGTCGTTGTGGATTCGTAGTATCTAGTCATTGGCGTTGTGGAATGGGGCATTCGAATGGAAAAATGATTAGGATGATCTTGCAATGGCAATGGCTTTGGGATGAAACCACCGGCCGAATGTGCCTCGAAATGTGGGCATATTCCCTGAAATTAAGGCCTGAAAAATAGGCCAAACATATTAATGGTAGGTACCTCCAATGAACCGCTTCCTGTTGCATGGCCATTGACATTTCTTTTGTAGAACTATGAAAAAATGTGCGATGGACAAGTGGTCCCCAAGTCGAATAATTCAACCGCCATCCATCCATAGCGAATGATTGAACTCTGACCAGACCAGACATGTTAGCCGTTCAATCAGCTTTCAAGTGTCACCAGCAGACTTTCTGAATCACAATCTCTCACTATCTCTCAAATTTGTTGATTTACGCTTGCGATTCGTGCGATTCGTGCGATGTGCACTTTCTGTGCGAAGTTCGCCTGCAAAAAAACAGCAGAACACCTTTAAAAACTTTCAAAGCGACCGCAAACAGTATGAAACGCCTCCAAATCGCAAAAACATCGAAACTAGGTGGGTTATTGGCTGCTTTTGACAAATATGATTGAAAATTGGAAGAGCGAAGCAGTTTGCCTTTAAGTATCATTCTCACACAAATTAGTCTTCTGAAGAAGCGTGGTCACTATAGCAAGGTTGAACACTATGTACATGTGTCAGTGTGTGTGCGTGTGTGTGTGTGTGCGTGTGTGTGTGTGTATGCATCACCATCACCGTGGCCTGCACGACTACTCTTTTTTCTTGTGATCTGACAGTGAATTGTGAGATGAAACCAAGCTTGAGTCTTCCAGTGATGGTTCCAGCCTATAAACAATTTTTTCACAACTTGGAGGATCATCCCACTTACGAACTGAAACTGGTTAGTGGGGTGAATTCAACCATAAATATCCATAAAGGGATATCTTTGGTTAGGGGACTTACGAATCGGTGCTACTGACCACCTCCAAGTATGAGATCTTCAGATACCCTCTGGTAAACTAACATAACTATGGAAAATCACAATGTTCAATGGGTAAATTCACTATTTCAATGGCCATTTTCAATAGCTTTTTGTAAACGTTTACCAGGCCGGGTACATTTGGAACCTGAAACCGAAGCAGAACAGCAGAACCAGTGGTTTACCATCGCACAACCGAGGCCTGAGCAAAAACAAAGTGCCTACGACCTTCCCAGCCTCTCAGCGGGGGGACGGGCATGGTTAGTGGATTGATTGGTGATGATTGGTGGCTTCAAATGGGTTTCTTTTGAGCGGAAAATGGGTATTTATAGTTCTTTTGTATCTTAAAAACATTTCAAACCATGTTACACCATCTTAAACGATCTCAATCATTGTCAACCACCATATGTTTGACCATCCCCAATTTTTTCCCAAGTCACCAAGGAGATGTTCCGCTTCAACGCCACGGTCATGGGCTACGGCAACAGCGAATGGATGGCTCACGTCCTGGATGTCTTTCCCGCACTGGTGGTTCATGCGGCGGATCCGCAACGTGACTTGGTGATCGCTTCGGAGTGCAGGATTTTTGCAACGATTGCGTGATTTATCATGGGATTTTGTGGTCATTTAGTGGGATATGAATGGGATAAATGCTTATTTATCTAATTATTAAACATGTGATTTTCCAGTTCGCTACGTTAAATTCAGGATTTGTTTCAAACATCATCCCTATCGAATGATGATTGGGATTCGGCTAACTATCCCCCAAGTGGCCTGAGTTCAGAGTGGTAATTTTTCAGTGGTTTATCCAGATAGTCTTGCTAGGGGTTTCAAATATTGATTATTTGTTTGTTTTTTTCTCAGCCATGCATGAGATATATTTAGATGATTGGTTGAGATGATGCGCATGTTTCTTTTTGGTTTTATGGGTTAAAACTCGAACCAGATGTTCATAAGGGTAAGATCATTCCACTAATCCAAAATATACCTAAGCGATGTCGACTTATTAGAAGTGAAAATTGCCGGCTTGCCCTCTGGCAATTAGTTTAGAATAGCCGCGTAAAAGTTCCTATTTTTATCGGTAAATCATCTACACATGGGGGATGTTCCATGGATACGGTAGATATCAGAGGGATCAAGATTTGTCCGGTAATTGATGGATGCAAACCTAGTAAGTTGATGTAAGATGAACATTGATGGACTCTGATGATCATAACTTGGATTTATGTGGATTTATCCACTTCATCACTTTGTACGTGGGTAAGAATCATGGTTTAACTCAGTTGTATATCACCAGTTACGTTTTTCTGGGTAATGTCAACGCTGGATTAATGGACCCTGACACTTGGTTGGGTAGGTTGCCATAAAATAGGGATCAAGTAGCAAAGTGAGTAGCGTCCCCTATCAGTAAGCTGGTGGTATCGTACTCCTGGGTGAACATTACATGGATTAGATACCCTGCATTTTCGAAAAAGAACCTGATATGGAAAAAAACCAAACATGTATCTGGGTAAATTTGATCACGACCTTACTGCGACCTCACTGGGAATGATGGTTAGTAAGGGAAATCATCCCAATATGGCCGCAAGATTCAGGTTAGTGAAATATTATAATTTATCCAGATGTATGATGATATGCCAACGGTTTGAAGTATCAAACCACCAAGAGAGAATCCACGTTGGGATTGAACCAACAATGTGAGATATGGATTAGTCCAAACGTGGGGCATACCAAAGAAATACAATCTCAATAGGAACAACACAGCGGAGAGAGAGAACTGATGCTGCAAACAAAGAATCGATACAGCAACAAAACGCAATCCCCAAACAGATGGATTGCGTAAACGCAAGAAACCCACAGATCAGATCTGGATTGATCTAAGCCATAGTTGCCATAGTTTTTGTTGCACATAAATACCAGGGCCTAAACTCTGACTAAACTGGTGATACATCACCTGGTTGGTGGTTTCAAACATGTTTTTTCCATAGTATATGGGATACTCGTTCCCATTGACTAATGTTTTCAGAGGGGTTAAAACCACCAACCAGCCACACGTTTCTATCGAAAAAGCTGCTGCTTAGCTCTTCACCTATTTTCATCCAATCGGACCCGTGGTCGCAGGTGTCATGGAAGAAGCAGATGTGCTGTCCATTGTGCTGGGTAAGGCCTCGATCGATCCAAAAGGGCCTGCTGGGGAGCCGGGGGTGACCCGGGTAGCCGGGTAGATGATTCAACATATCCATACTAATGTATAGAATTGTGTATATATCTGATTATATATGCAGTGATTTCACGTAGTGATTAGAATTAAATATGTTTTTTCATGGCATTTGATGGTGATTTCATGGGATATGAATGGGATAGAGTTACAAGATGGTGCCCCCCAAGTTATAAGTTGGTTTATAATCCCATTAACTATAGATATATCTACCATAAGTCCTAGTTATTAGAGTTATAAACCAACTTAGCTATCTTGGGGGCACCACCTTGTAGGCTTTGGTCATTTCACAGTTTGCGAACTGGAAGCCATTGCCTATGAAAATTTGGGTAAATTTGATCACGACCTCACTGCGACCTCACTGGAATCATGGGAATTGTAAGGGGAATTATCCCAATACAGCCTTATTTCAGCCTAGTGAATTATGATGGTTTATCCGGATAGATTATATTCCAGTTTGCACACCCATTGGAAAAAAAGCAGGCCGGGTAAACTGTGCAAAGTCTCATTGGAATGCACGAGATGAAGACCGACCATAAATGGCATCCAAGAGTGCTAACAAGAAGCAACATGGGTTTGATTATGGGCAACATGGAGGTTTTGCAGCTGGAAAAAAATCCCAGAAGCATTCTGATATCTCAAGCCTGCAGTCGGAAAGCAAGATCGAATTCATGGAATTTAAGGCTGTGATGTTGGCCACTGGGCGAAGCAGAAATCCAGGGAGCTGCCATGGATGTTGAATATTGTTGAATGGCAAACCAAGTAGATGGTTGTGGGATGTTGTGGGTAGGTTCGAAGTTCAACCTGCTTGTTGGTTTGATGTTTTCTGATTTTCCCGGCCGTTTTTTTTGGGGGATGGGTTGACACCACCAACCAGTGAAGCCCTTCATTGGAGGTATCTAACATTTCAGGTCCATGTAAGGCATATACAAAAGGAACCATGGCCGCATACACATGTGACAATATGTGCCATGGTGAGGAAAAAAAGACGGTACCTGGTTGGTGGTTTGGAACACGTTTTATTTTTCCATCTATTGGGAATGTCATCATCCCAACTGACGAACTCATATGTTTCAGAGGCGTACCCTCCGGTAAACGTTTACATAACCATGGAAAATCACAATGTTGAATGAGACAATTCACTATTTCTATGGCCAGTTTCAATAGCAAACCACAAATTACCAGAGGGGTAGGTATACCACCTTAACCAGCTTAATGAAACATGGTTTTGTTGGGTTTTTGCCATGGTTAATACCATGAAATCTCTATTAACCCATGGTTTCTATGATAAAAATATGGTCAACATGGTCAACATGGTCAACCATCCCTCGGGAATCCAGTCCCAATTTGTGCATTGGACATCAGATGATCATCCCAGGGAGGGTGCCAAGCCCTGGTGACCAACAGCTATGGAAGCCATGGGTCCCTCTGTTCGATGTTTTTTTACGATGATTTACCCTCTGGTGAACTAACATAGCAATGGAAAATGGCCATAGAAATAGTGGATTTTCCCATTAAGAATGGTGATTTTCCATTGCTATGTTAGTTCACCAGAGGGTACCTACCAGGACCTAGCTATTTACCTAGCGATGGCCGATGGTCAATAGATGTCAATAGCTACATATAGCTACGATAAATTGCCTGATGTCCTTAACTGATGGGTATGATATTCCCGGGAATAGGCCTTGTGGGTGTTCCTTTGTTCAACCCACTGCCAGAGAAATTTTGACCCATAGCTATAGACGGAAATACCATGAAATACCTTCAAACAGCATAGAAAATACAGCAGTTACCCAGTTACTCCTATTTTTTCTGTTGCTATCAAGGCAAACACGCCAGATTTGTTTCTGGTGATTGAAAAAAAGTTGCCGACTGGGCAATGGCCAGTCGGCTAGTTCCAGGATTTGCCGAAATGAAAGACGGTGTTTTGCAATAGCTATGATGGCTATGTTTAATTACTACAGGGTTGGAAGGATAGAAAGCGCCATATTATGCCATTATGAATTTGGAACCATTGGATTCCCACTATGAAATGGATGACCCACATATGCAATATTTTCATTGTGGAACATTTGGCATCCCAGTTCAGACAGATCTGTTTGATCAATATCCAGCAGTACCAGAACTGGTGGCATCCAATTGTGTCCCTTCTATATTGTATTTGTGGTATCTCGCGGTTTACCCGCCAAACAAGCATGTACACACGCGCATGTATAGTATATATATATATATATATTAATAATTATATATAATATTATATATATATGTGTGTGATTATGTGTGTGTGTATACGCACTCACATATATTGTGCATAGTTATCCATGTGTTTAAAACTATGCAATGTGGTTAACACAATAATAAACCGCCCATTTGATTGCTTTAACCACATTACGAGACAATATGTGCATTTGCATGCAATGGTGTGTTCCAGCTGAATGTCATTTGTCCCAAGGCGTCTCTAAGATCCTTGTTGCCCAAGACTTGGAATTCGGAGCCCTGGTGGAGTTGGGGCGCAGTTGGGGTAGTGATGTTTCTTGGGTATAACTATAACCATGGTATAACCATTGCATAACCATGGTACTGCATGCTATTAACCCTACTATCAGTTAGGGTTAGGATATATAGGGCACCATTTTTTATCGGGCCAATCATATGCCCACTGCAAGTGGAACTGCACTCCCAAGTGGGTGCTTCACTCCAGGGGAAAAAATCATGATCCAGAACATCGGTCGCAATTTTTTCCAGGTCGGTGAAGGATTCGAATGGAAGAATGTTCACCCCAACGGGTATGTCTTTGTCGCCTCGATTAGTGCGATTTCAAAGGGTTTCTTGTTGATGTTCATCCCCCAAAGCATGGTGATCCCAATTTGCCCATGTGCTTTTGGGTGGACTTAGACACCGCTGATTCGAACCATCAAAGGAAAGCAGTTGACACTGCTGTCTACCCTGGTGCAGCGGTTGTTTGGTTGTTTTCCACTCGCCTTTAGCTTAGCTGAACTAGCTGAACTAGCTGAAGTAGCTGAAACTAGCTGAACTAGCTGAACTAGCTGAACTAGCTGAACTCTGAACTTGAAGGTGAGAGAGAGAGAGAGAAAGAGAGAAAAAAAAACACATGGAAAGCATGGATGATCTTTTGCAGTTGTTTTCTCAATGTGGCACAGCCTCATCGCATGTGGCCATTCCGCAACGACCCAAGGAGTGTGAAGTCGCCTGGACCTGGTTGTGGGACAGCATCCATCGCATGCTGACGCTCAGCCAGGGTCGAGGGCATAGGAAACTGTGACTTCGGTGACATTCTCGGAGAGATTCACTATGACACCATGATTTTACTGTTTTTTTAAGGCTTTAATGTTGAAAATCTGGATGGATTTGGTCATGTCATAGTTATAATACCCTCTGGTAATTTAACATAGCTATTGAACATGGCCATTGAAATAGAGGATTTACCCATTGAAAATGGTGATTTTCAATAGCTATGTTAAATTACCAGAGGGTATTATAACATCGATGTTTCATGTTTATAGAGGTATATGATTCAATGGATTGGTTTAAGGGAAAATTTGCAGGAAACCATGGATTTCCCAATTAAATATGGGCCTTTCCTGTAAATTTTCCCTTAAACCAATACGTTGAATGATGTGACGATGTGACTCATTTTTAATGCTGCCTGGCTGGTGGTGGTTTTTCATCGGATTTACTGAGCCGATGAATTTCCGACCAGGGCTGGTTGAAACAAGATTTACTGCTCTTACATACGACATGTGTTTATATAATTTATATATATATATGAATATGTGTATTCTATTTATCTATTTATTTATATGTATATATGTATATGTATATATATATGTATAGCAAACCGGCCCCTCTATTTTTACCAAAAAGACATTATTGACTAACATAGACCCTGAGAATCACCATTTTGTCTGGGAAGTCAATGAGGCTATGTCAGTTGGGATGTCTGGTAACTTGTCACATCTTGCCATGACAGTCTGCCTTCCGAGGAAGGCCAATTTAGGCAAGCCGCAAATTCAGCAAAAAGCCTTGCGGAAGCTGCATCTTGGTGAGAAAACCCCTCAGGAATTATCCCAGCCTACAAGGACTACTGTATTAATATGGGTTATACCATTTTTCTACCAGTGTTCTACTGCTAAAAAACAATAAAGATAATCCAAGGCCCATGTTTTTTTTTTCTGTATTTGTGTGCTGTTTTTAAGAGTTTTTAAGTTTCACGACAGTATGTCAAAGCACCACGCCATTTCCTTGGTTCACCCAATCTTGGTTCTTTCAATCCCAGTTGTTGCTAGTTCAACAAAGTCTAACACCGGGGATTAACATGAGTATCCCAGGACCAAATGATGATACGTATATCTCCTGTATCCCAACCATAGCAATGGGATAGATAGATAGATAGATAGATAGATAGACAGATAGATAGATAGATAGATAGATGCATAGATAGATAGATAGATAGATTAGATTAGATTAGATTGGATAGATCGATAGATAGACAGACAGACAGACAGACAGATAGATAGATAGATAGATAATAAAATAGAATAGACTAGAATAGGTATACAAATGACGTTTGGTTTATTCTGGACAAGATCACCAAGGCAAAAAAAACAGTTCCAACCTTGCAGCGACCAGCCGGTGGTTTGGCAGGGGCTCACGTCCAGAGGTATTCCACCTTCACGGAGGAACAGCTCCTCCTGCTTCGCACGGGCATCTACACCACCTTTTTTGCGCAGCTCGCAACAAAATTTAGTGGCTGAGATCTGCAGAAAAAAATGCTGAGATCTGGGGCAAAATTTCATCCTCCAGTGATGGTATGTCATGGTATGTCATTAGTTTCCGGAGGAATATGGAGCCCGAAACTGGGATATTTTTATATGCAAAAGCCCCCTACCTGGTAGATTTCTCATGATTTCTCCATTTTCTAGTTTGCTGCAGTGTATGGCTAAACTGCTAAAGTATTTCTTTTCGGGGTCGGATGAAAATCTGTCTATCTTAATGGGTTGAACCTGGAGGAAAGGGGAAAAAAACACGGCAATCATTAGCTGGAAAAAAAACAGGATGTATAGTATTATAGTTGATTCTTCCGAGCTATAAACCTCCATTTTTAGTGATTTCAATTGCCATGTTTGATTACCGGAGGGTAAGTGTTTCATGACTGGATTTCAGCTTTCTGGGACATACTGCCCCAGCTCTGGGGGTCTAGTTTGAGATAAGTTCAATGATGTTCCATTGGGACAATCAGACAGAGGACATTTCCGGGGAAAACCATGGATGATCTAACACCGGATGTGGCAACTTGCAGTCCCAACATGTTGTGGCATTTTGGATCGCAAAATCATGGCTGTTGAAGATTTGGCAAAGGATCAGCATCTTCCCAAATGACCAGATTCTCTGGAAACGGGAGATTCTCAAGACGGACGTTTCGGGGACAGAATGATTAGCCACAGCTTTTTGGGGTACTCTCAACAGAGGTTTAGTCTTGAGATATAAAACTGGTACTTCACATGGAGGCTCCTTGACAAGCCGGCATTCCGCTCAGGAAATGTGCGCAAGGGCAGGACTACTTCAAGCAGTCCTCAACACGTTTGCATTTTATCGCAGATCGGGTGATCATGTTCACACAGGAGGGGTGGAGTGTGGTTTTGGATGGTGTCATCAAGCATGGCTAGATGGGAAATTCCTGAACCAGATGGAATTGCTAGAACATCTTCTAGAAATACCGATCATTTTGCGAGAATTTGCCATTGTCCTGTTTGATCGCCGGAGGGTGCTTCAATAGTCTATTTTTGCCTTCAGAATTGTATTGTTTACACATGTTGATTTGGCCATTTGGTCGGCTACTATACGCACTAATGCTCAAAACATGGGAATATCTACCAACGATAAACATCTTTTCTTGATCTAAGACCGGCTCTGGAGGCTTTCCACGCCAACTTTGATACAGATATATGGATGGCCTACTGATTGTAGCCATGAGTTGACAAGTTTGCCTAGGTGAATGGGTTCAATGGAAAATCCAAACCCTAATTTTGACCGTAGTAGTGGTTTACTGGGCCTAGGGCCCAAACATTGCAAGAGTTTAAAAGTAGTGTCTTGAAATAAAAATGTTGTCCATCCGTACTTGGCTTTTTTGGGGACGATGGTCCCCACGTGACCAATGCCGTAAACACTGGACTGGATTGGGATTATTTGGAATGATTCCAAAGACCCGCATCCGCTAAATGCTAAATTGCGTGGTTCAGGTGCAAAGACACCACGGACTTCCGTTGTTCAATATGTTTTGGGGAAACCACCAACACCAGATTTGTCTGGTGGTTTTGCATACATTTGATTTTCTTTTCTCAACCAAAGGTGTTTGTTTGAGAATATAATATCCCATGGTTTATTCATCCCTAACCTTGGATATATTCAGGTAGTTTGATCCTTTATTTTTTGGCTATCAGACAATGAAATATTTTGGCATGACCAGAAAAGGGTTATATATATATTGTGGCGGACTATCAACGATCGACAATCTATGACATCATTTTACCTCTTTAAAAATCACCCATTTTTCAGACGAAAAAAACCCAAATGACATGACCTCCAGGTCGTTGAGATGTAAGATCTGCCAGGAGATCTTCAAAGATCCAAAGAGCGTCATGACAGATCTCAGTGCCTGGGCCACGGAAGGAAAACCCGGAAGACCCGTGGGACTGGGTGGCGGGTGTGCAGCTCAGTTGCGTTCTGAGGTGTGACTCGAAATCTCAATTTCCACAATTAAAACATCTTGAAAAGCCAAGCATGTATCACATAGGATTGTTTGACAGAAGGGCAACATGGATCCTTTTCATAGTTTTGATATGTTTTGATCTGATGCAGATGATTGTTTATTGTCCCATTGATCGACCAGAAATGGGAAATCTATGGGGTTAAGCAAATCCCATAGCCAGCTCCACTCAAGGTGATGCCCTCCATATGCCCCACCAGGTATCTTGGTGTATAACCCTATTAGCAGGTTCAATATATCTATACAATAAATGATGATTTTTTCATCTACTTATCAACCAACTTAGCTAACGAACTGGGGCACCGCATACCATCCATTCATCCATTATTCATCATTATTCAATTTGAGATTAGTTATGATTCCCTGCGCACCAATATGCTACGCTTCACTTCAAGGATGGAACCCCATTAAACAAACCGCATGATGCCACCGATTCGGGCAACAACCGATGGAACCATTTTGTAGCTCGGGAAGTTTCACAGCGAATACAGGACATCTGGTAATCTTGGCTGAGGTTAGACCTTTATGGAAGGACCTAAACTCATATACCCCAAGTGAAAACTCATTATACATGATGCCGTCATCAAGGAAACGGTCCACCTGACCAATTCCGGTTGCAGACAGTTGCGTGCCTTCCATTTAAGGGGCCTCAGGACAATCTTGAAGATGACAACCACTTATGTTTAGGAGCAACCAACACAAACCAGCGAGTTTATGACAGAGCATCCCAAATTGCATATCCCGAAGGGAATGACGGTGTGAAACCTTTTATAGGTGTTCTTGATGAACGGAAAATTAAACTTGCTGGACATATTCTTAGAGCTCCGGACAGTGATCCTTTAAGTCCAGTAACTTACAAACATGGAAGTGCCGAACCTAGGGATGTTGGGAAACGTAGGGTCGGCAGACCTAGACAGCATTGGACCTTCAAATCAAAAGAACTTATTTACAAATATTTACAACAAGTTCGGACAAACTGACTACAGTACGAAGGATATCATTCCAAAATGACAACATCCTATTGACTGCACGCTAGCGTTTGATTTAGGCCTTTGACTCGCTTGCGCGCATGTGCCCAACCAATCAGGGTTAAATCCCTATCTTTGGCTATATATACACCCTAAAAATCTCTGGTACTTCGTAATATCCTCTTAATAGCGACTTTTGTTTTGGGGTGCTTCCCATGATTTCCTCAGGCCCCACGACGCCCCAGGTGCTCTGGGTTTGCGCCACGTGGGCTATGGCATCCCAACGGAGCTCTTTGGACCCTTTGTGAGCTCAGCGATCGAGAAGATCAGGCCCTTCTAGCCCTGCGATCGCGCGATCGCGACCGAGGCCTAACGAGAAAAAAAATGGCTTTACATAGGAAGAATATGGAAGAATGGGGGATTTAGAGTTGATAAAACTGATTCGATGTTGGCTAAGTTGGTGCAAATAGCTGGGTTAAAGTACGGTTTAAAGTTTAAAGTTATGTAACCATAGTTAGATTGGATTCAAAACCAAACAACAAAAGCGCGTGATTGGTAGTTTGGACTGAAATGTTTTGTAGATCTTGCGAGAAATGACACTTTTCGAAAGTTATCGACAACCACAACCAACCAACCCAATCAAATCCGTTTTTTTTCGGAAGAATGGTTTTAAAATTAACTTTGCAATTTGCCACTCTGATTCTCGATGTGGTGCAATGATCAAACTCCGCAAAATGAATGATGCTGGGGGCTCGGCCACCGTGGCCACCGTATCAAGTAGTATTTTGTCAACAGCAGCTAGAAAAAACAGGGAGTCTGCAAATGGCTAAGTTCATAAACTCTTCAGGTGAACTGTCATTGGATCTTTCCAAAACCTTGGATGGATACTTAGATACTTCAAATGCCTTCCCTACCTGGTACCATATCAACCCAAAACCATTTTCGCTATAACAAGAAATAACAAGTGCAGAGGCACATCCAAAATTCGCCAAATGTATTCCATTCTTTGTCCCAACATTACCATTTCCATTTGTTTGACATTTCTAACCTTGGACTTCCTCAAGTGCTCATCATTCCCCAGCCTCCTTTGGCCTTTTAGCAGTTCTTTCCGCCAGGGAATTGACGAATGTGCCGGAACAGGAGGAAGCCTTCCGCTGGTCCTTGGGTCTCATCTCTCGCACCTCGAATAAAAGAGAACATGTAAAGCAGGATGTGGTTGGCATGCATAGCATGTATACATGTGTGTGTGCGCAAATAGTGCATATATATATATATATAATTTGTTAATTGAATATATAGTTATTCAATCATTTTTTGATTACTGTAATTTATTTACTATAATATACATAGTTTTTTTGTTTAGCGGATATGATGTATTTATATATATTTACTAGTTATAATACCTTATATACATATACGTGTGTGTATGTGTGTGTGCCATGGTCATTATGGGATAGCTGGCCATACCACATATACCATTTTTTGACCAATGCACATGTACTTTATATGCAATCGATTATGATATGTGTTATGCCGTGTGTTTTGTTGTTTCTTCATTTATGTCCTTCATTATCGTATTTTTTAGTAACTACATGCACGATTTGTAAATATACATGCGTGATTGGGAGTGTTTACAGTATGTGTTTTTTCCACGCTACCCTCTGGTAAACCAACGTAACTATGGAAAATCACCATGTTTAATAGGTAAATCCACTATAAATCACCATTTTCAATAGCTATTTTGACATAACCAGAGGCTAATACGCCACATCTGCGGATGACTTCGCGCAGATGTTTTGTCCCAGGTGTCTTGTGCCGCACCATTACTGAAGGCACCAGGGTGACGGGACGGCGGTCTCCTGGTGAGTTCACATTTACTGTATATACCCTCTAGTTATGTCAAAATAGCTATTGAAAATTGCCCATGTATAGTGATTCAATGGGATATTAATGGGATATTAATGGGATATACAGTCTGGTAATTTAACAGTTTGCTATTGAAAATGGCCATTGAAATAGAGGATTTACCCATTGAACATGGTGATTTTCCATAGTTATGTGAACGTTTACCAGAGGGTAAGTTTGCCTGGAATCTGGAACGGTTTTTTTTTCAGCTCAGCTAATCATGTGATGTTGTTGCAATTGACATGGTTGTCGTTTGAAAATCTTGATGCTTACTATAGCATTTAATGCCAAAATGGCAGATTGTTTCAACATGTTGCACTTTTTCACCATGTCAAACCAGTTTTGATACAGAATTTTCATGGGCATGATGAACATCAACCATCATCAAACATCGATTTTCGGGTGGGGGTCTGGTGTAGGTGAGATGCCTGTTATGTTGGCGCAGGAGGTTGCATGATCCTGGCCCATGAGAAAGAACAAGCCGCTGATTTCTATGCTGAAAACACCATTCTCGGAGATGTAAAGGCATGGAAAAACTCATGATATTTCTACACCCCGTTTGTTTGATGGGAGGCAGCAAACTTGGCATTTGATGGTGCACCCGTTCAATTCCCCAGTGCCCCAATGAATCAACCAGAGTTTATGAATGTGGGTTGTCATGCAAGGGTTGCTGGTCCATTCGCGCCACAACAAAAATTGGAGCATAGTGGGGTACAATATGGTACAATTGCAACAATGGATCATGTCACCATGTCCCAAACTACAGCCCTCTGTTCACCAGGTTTTGTTATGGAACTTACCACTGGGTATGGATCCAGAGAAACAGGATGTAATAGGTTCAGCGACCTTACTGACTGGTGGTGCATCCCGGGTCGCGTATAATTGGGTGGTTTGCAACTCATATCATGACGACATTCCAGAGAATAGTCCAAAGTTCAATGCAGCAGAACTTCACAGCAGGTATTTTCATGTATTTTCCCATATGTTTGGAATATTTTGGAATAGATTTTCCCATATGTCCCCATATTTAACATTATTTAACCATGATTCATGATTGCAGTTTCTTGGTGAAAACCAACAAGTGGCGAGAGACCGCCAGCCAGTGGCCAATGTGCCAGGCTCTACCCTGGTAATGCGGGCCATCAATGCCAACTGTGCGAAGCTGGTGCGAAAGGCTCCGTTGGCTTCGGGTCAGAAAGGTCGTGTTGCCTTCCGCGGTTTTTCAGCAAGAGACATGGTGGTATAGAATGGGAATATATAGTGAGATAATGTGAGATATGGAAAAACTTGACTAATATTGAATGCTACTGACCTATAGTCGGATATAAAAATGGCCTTGGTTTTAGCAAATCCTTTAATATGGTTTCTATGGATTCTTTATGAAATCTTTACGGAATCGTCGCTGTGGGAATCAAGATGCCAAAGTTTAGCCAGTTTGATTGGGTTGATCGGTAATATCATGTGTTTAAATCTTGCTTGCGTTTTATGGATTAGCGCTGGAATGGCTCATGAACTGTGATAATTGTCCAGCTCCAAAATCGGTGTTTGATGTTTCTTGATTATGCTTGTTAAACCTTAGGCTTAGGCGGGCTCACTACAGATCCCATAAAATAAGAGTTGCACTTGTAGCATTCCAATGGTGGGGAGCTAAGGAGCTGGGGTAGATGTCAACCCCGGAAGAAACATCCAGTTGCTATATTTTAGTATGATGTTAGACTATCCTTATCCGGGGTTTACTTAATATAGTCACTGAGTCACTGTATTTTTTCCCTATATATATATACACTTACTATAGTTACTATAGTTACTAATTATAGTTTATTTATATCAGTTTATATTCCTTTGTTGGCAGAGCTTCGGAAGCTTCGACATCACAAATATGTACCAGCACTAAAAACCTTAGGCCTACGGTTGCTAACGCTATAAGAGAGGATCGGCAGCAATGGCATCAATAGTTCTTGATAGTTACGTTCTTGTTTGTTGCTTCCTCTGACCATTGTGGAACGCCATGCATGTGGCGGAATTGAACACCCCAGAAGAGAGCAAGGGTGACGTGGCCACCCAGGGCGGCAAGTCTGCAGGAGGGATCCCCAAAATAGGGATGAACTATTTTGAAAACTCGCACTCCCCATGAATCAACGAAGAATCTATTGATCCTGGATCAGCACCATGGGATGCATTAGGTATTCCAGCACCATGGATTCTGGCCTCTTGGGCCTCACTGGAAGAATCATCCCTTAAGAGTCTTAAGCATCATTTCAAATCGTCGGAATTTAAGCGTCAACCCCAGATTGGTAACCCTTGATATTTAGTAATCCCCAAGATGTTGATATATGAATTATTACCCAAATTGGTGCACTCCCCCTTTTTTCACTAATCCTGGGCTGACACCAGTCGCCAGAATTTGCCCTAGTTGTGGCTTTCCACAAACCGTGAGCCGGCAGGGTCCAGCTCCAGCATCTTGCAACTTGCATGTGTTTCATTGTGTTTCCAGTTTTTACTTCTAGGACTTAAACTCCAGGGTGTCTGTGTATCTCTGTGTGACATGCGCCTTAAAGTTGTTTGTCCAGGAAAATTCAATTGTTTTTTTTTGCAGCTTCTGATTCTACCTAGCTGACACCCCCTGTTTGGCCATTACCGTTAGATACATGGTCCCAAAGGGTCCATTGCCAAACATCTTCCACAACATGTTTCCTCTCAGGGTTCACGTTTGAAATCTCAGAAATCCTACTTCTCACTTCGAAATTCCTCAAAATCTTTTATATAAATATATATCACCGTAAAATCCCATGAAATCACTCTAAAGTCCCACTAAATCACTATAAAATCACATTAAACTCCTTTTAAACTCCCATGAATTCATGGCCATGGGAACCTGAACAAACACATCAAAGCGGCCAGGCCGTGAGCAACGCACCTCGTGCGCAACGAGCGGAATGGATGTTGAGGGTACAAGTGGGTGGCTCGGCGCCTGGCAAATTTTGGCTGCTTGCCGATACTTACATTTGACATTGACATAATATATATATATATATATATGTATGATTATATACATACATGATACATTATATAAATATATAGATTATTATATACATAAATGTTATGTACACTATGGATATATTACATTGTTTTTTACAATATGGATAAAACAATATATATATATATTATATACATCAAATGGATATATGTATATAGGATACACCAAACCACAAGAATGATGTACTGGAAATAGTGTTCATCTTGTATCTTTTCTATTTAAGGAATAGATTGACTCGTGGCATCACGTGGGTATGATCGAGTAGCGGCTCCTCGGTTTGATTTGTTTCATTTCGAGACAAGACTCAAGACATCTTACACGGTGCTGCCCCCCAGTGATAAGTTTAATGTGTTTCTTTGTTATAAACACGACTAACTAGTTTGATCAAGAATTTAAACTAAAAAATCACATGATAGTCGTGCTGCCCCCCAGTTGCCATGATCATCCCTTTCGAAAAGATGAAGGAACCCGCCAAAACGTCCATGTTTTTTTTCGGGTTGAAACCGCTCTTGCACTCAAACTTGGCAAGTGGAAAACTCCATCAAATTCCACCATAGATGATGTTCCTATCAGAAAAAACGGGACTTTCCATGGACTTTCCACTGCAATTTGTATTGGCCCAAGGTTTTTTATCGGTGGCATAAATGGATCAAAACCTGCTTGAAGATCCATATTTGGAGAGTTGAACATCCGTTAACAGTATGTTTGTGCTGGGGCCCCAGGCTTTTGACCCACTTCCACAAATACCCATGGGTTCTGATTTGTTTGGGGCTAACGTGGAAGGGTAAGATGAGATCTCTACCTTTACGACTTGAACGGCTGTCGGCCCCAAGGAACGCAGTCCATCTCGCCGCTGCTTTGGAGTATTCAAAGTGGAAGTTTGGAAGCTGGACAGGCGAAAGTCTAGGGTCAATGCTTCTGGATACTGCCGGCGTTACCACAGAAAATATGCTTTCTATATAACTATCTCATTTGATGCCTTACTTTTCAAGTTTGTGGGATGAAATTCATCCAGGTGCTTTGTTTCAATAGAAAATTTACGGTTGAAACTCTGATTTTGACCTGAACATGTACCGTAAGGCTTTCCTGTACTTTATTTTCCCTGAAACGATGGAGTTGGGGGTCAAACATGGTCAAGCAACGGGTCCCGTGTCACAGATTTGACGTGATGAGTTGACACATAGTTACCCTCTGGTAATTTAACATAGCTATGGAAAATCACAATTTTTAATGGGTAAATCAACTATAAATGGCTATTTTCAATAGCTATGTTAAATTACCAGAGGATAAATGATGTTAAATGACTGCATGCCACCCAGTAAATGAGTGGTAAATTATGGTTATATATGGCTAGATATGGGTTTGATTGGGGAAAACATGCGGCAACGGCAAAGGGATGTTATGTGGTAAACCCGATGCCAAACTCGGATTTTTGGGCGCATGGTTCTGAATATATGCCCAATGACTTGAAAGATAAGGAATGATAAGGATGTAATGGGGGCAACATGATGGCATTGTTTTAAATTACAACGGTATCGTTCTTGCCTCCTGCCAGATGACTCAGATGACCCAATGGGGACGTTGGGCAAATGCGGTATACATTGCTCCAAAGTTCGTCGTAGTGTGTCAATCGTCTAAGACGCTGTTAGGTACTTTAGAAAAGTCATCGCGGAAAAGGTGTGCCCTTCAATTTTGGTGGTTTGAAGTCCGTATGAAACAGAAGTGATCTTGTCATAATCCTCTTACTTTATCAAAGGATTTTAGATATATGTTTACCATCCACTAAATGAACATAAATGATCATAAATGAACATAGCTATGGACAAACACCATTCTCAATAGGAGCATCAAGTATTATCAAAGGGCAATTTTCCAGCCCAATTCTACTCGCAGGCCATTCTGACGGATTTGTTGACCATCCGCGCAGATCGGGACCACTACTACTATGCCATGGATGCTTGGAAGATCACAGGGGGAAGTAGTCAAGCCCTAAGCCCTGGAAGTCCACCAACGTTTCACTTACGAGCTCACAGGGGCAAGTAGATTTCAATGATTTCAAGACTTCTAAATGGTTATATGGTTGTTCATTGCATTGTTTGTTCGGTATTTGTTCGTGAAAACCATTGAAAACCCCAAAAAAAGGATAGGGAAAAGCATGGTTAATGGTTGTTTGATGTTGTTTGTAGATTTCCCCTTCAACTACCCTCCGGTAAACTAACATAGCTATTGAAAGTTGCCATTTATAGTGGATGTTCCCATTAGTAGCATGGTGATTTTCCATAGCAAACTGTTAAATTACCAGAGGGTAATCTATAGTTAACGATGTCCCCAGGCAGCCAGGCCATGGCGGCCATGGCTTTTTATGGATCTCGTGATCTGCCCCACGACCGATAGCCCCTATTTTTCAGGGCTAAATTTCAGGGGATATCCACCCAAAATATGGCCAGAAATATGGTACTAACATGGTACAGTACAGTACCTCCATCTGTTGGATCCTGGAGATCTCCCATCGAATCTGTAAAACCACCTGCTTTCAAATTTCAGAGGTCTCATCAGGTCTTTATCAGGCCGTTATCATCATGTCTATACGAAGAGATCATATGATAAATACCATATAAATACCAGGATAAATTTGATCCTATATTTATCTTATCTGGTTGGTGGTAGGTATACCACTATAACCAGTGATTGTTCAGTCTATGTTTGTCGCTTTAATCGGTGTTTTCTTTCAACGAACTTGGAACGTTGCCGGAGGAGTTTGGATGCGAACGTTGTGATCGAACAACGATGCCTTTTTTCATTACTTACCCTCTGGTAAACTAACATAACTATGGAAAATCACCATGTTTTATGGGAAAATCCACTATAAATGGCCATTTTCAATAGCTATGTTAAATTACCAGAGGGTAAACAATACGAACATGAATTTCTCAGCAAACAATGCTTCATCACCGGAGCACAGGAGGAATCCCTAAATCGAATTCGCAGCCAGCGTTCAGCGTTCCCGTTGCGTTGCCCAGGATGCCTTGTTCAACCGCCACCCAGACATTGTTAGAAGGCCGCTGTGGGATCTCGACGGACCTCGCCGTGTGATAATTGTGAGTACTTTAATTAGATTTAACTATCAGATACCCCCCCAATGGTAATTACATGTAATTACTGTATCTAATTGTGTTTGGTTGAACAGTTGAACAGATATCATCAGATATCTTAACTTGGGAATCGAGATGTTTTTTTTCAGCACCCAGCATCGCTGAAAAAGCGCGCAGGATCTGCCAAGATGGACCTGAACTCTTGCCCACGCTTTTCGATGGGCTTATCTGGCGTTCGCGACAGACACACAACGGCATGAGACGTGTGAACTACTTCATCAAGTGCCGGGCTCATGGGGCCCCCAAAGATTGAAGCAAACTTCTCCAACATGCCGTCATTCTGAACCATATATGTTCCAAAAAAGAGCCGATATCTTTTTTGCGTAGAACCATTTTTTCATCACTGATGCTGTCAATTCCTCATCATGTTTTTCAACAAAAGAGTGACTCCGCAGTCAGCTGCAAAGCTTGAAAGGTACATGATCGTGGATGCCAAGAATGAATTCTCAGAAGCTCGCAGATCAGGATGTCCAGAGATGTCCACATCGGGGGATTTCACCCGGATCACTTGGACAAGATATCTGGATTCCGAGCTCGTCATGAGTCATGTGTTGTGTAGTGGCTGTTGTGTAACCATTTGGAACCTGATGGAAGCACATGGAAGCTTCAATTACTGAATATGTTTTTGCAAAGTTTATTTCTGGGTCCCCGCGGGGGCTGCCTGGCGAGACCCTGGATATTGATTCATTACTATGTAACTTGATCCGCTTTAATACAGCAGGAATGCCCGCAGTGACGGGTTGCCAAAGATTTTAACTTCCAGAATTCCATCTTCAAACTCAATGTGTTGGTTTTCAGGACGGCAATAACTGTTGTTTTTTTTGTTTAATTAACCAGTTGCCTTCTTTGCAGCGCTGAGCTCCGAGGAATCTTTCAGAGATGTGGTGGTGACTAGGCTTAGCTTCTGCGAAACCAGCCTGGGTGAACCGGTGACGTGTTCATTTCCCAATGTGAGGTCCACCATTTGGGGTCCTTAAGCATATCGAAGCCAGTGCTCTGGTGATTTTTCAGGCTGCTTTCAAATTTCAGGATCTTATCAAGTCTTTAACATGAGTCTATACGAAGAGATCATATGATAAATGCAAAATGTTACCAGGATAAAATTGATCCTATATTTATCTTATCTGGTTGGTGGTTTGGAACATTACTTTTTTTTTCTCCATATGTTGGGAATGTCATCATCCCAACTGACGAACTCATATTTTTCAGAGGGGTGGCTCAAGCACCAGGCAGTTATTCTTTCCATTCAGAATCCCAAAGGTTACTCTCTGGTTATTTAACATTTCGCCATGGAAAATCACCATTTTTAATAGGTAAACAGGTAAACCATCTATAAATGGACCATTTTCCATGGCTATGTTAGTCATAACCAGAGGTTCCCACATCGCTTCGTCCACCACGATGCAGCTCCCAGCGAGGTGAACGGTGATCCGGTGGCGGCGTGTCATCCCTCAGTGATCCTCTCCGCAGATGCTCGGTGAGCTCGGTGAAGAACTGGGGCCCATATCCAGTATCTATATTTTTAAGATGGTGATCTAATGGGATTTATAGTGATTTAATGGGATTTTATAGTGATTCAATGGGATATGAATGGGATATACCCTCTGGTAAATAAACAGTTGGACCCTGAAAATCAGATGTTTTTAGTGGAAACGAGTTCCTTCCAAGCCCGAAAAATGGCAGGGTCTATGTTAATTTACTGGAGGTTTCTAGCTGGGAAAATCATCTGTAAATGGGCAATTTTCCAGTTCGCTATGTTAATAACCAGGTGGTAATCATAACTATGGCTTATACAACTATGGTTAGAAGCAAATTGCACCTATCGAAACTAATTCTCATACTAGATGTAATCTAACTAGCTACAACTATGATCAACTATGGTTAGAAGCAAGTGGCTCAACCATTAAAAACAATCTAATACTCCGGGATGCACATTTTTTTCCGTGCCAAGAGACTTGAAGAATCCAGGGTGTGGGGGATCCTGGGGTTTCGAGGGGATCTACTGTAGCAATCGGTTTAAGAAAAAAACTGAAGTCCCCAGAAAGGTGGATGATTGGATGGTAAAGCCATGTCAAACCCTAAGTTTCACTAATAGATTTCCCTGAATGCACACCTATTCCTTCAGATTTGTTGCGCAATAATTTGGCTTCAACCCGGAATTGATGCTAGCAAAATCCACATGATTGCTCCATATTGCTTTGTTGTTTTGGGAAATCCCAAGTGTTGTTGATTAAAGCAATACTATTTTTGCATGTCGATCCTCACTTTTTGGCAACATTCCCTGTTTTTTTGCCGCTTCAAACAAGCATTGGAAAGTCCGCCGTGTATCTACAGGATATCCTGTGGTCCAGACTGGCGTCCTATACCTTCCTCACCAGCAAGTGCCTTGAAAAAAACACATTGATGTCATTACCATGGGGATTTATAAGGATTTATAGGGGTTTCTAGGGATACAATATGATACAATCATACCAAAGAGTGACCATGAATACCACCCAGCCCCATAAAGATCCAGCTATTATATGGGCTCTTGAAATGGGGGACCCCAAGATCATGACAAACCTGTCACTTACACTCGGGAGACCAATGGGTTTGGGGCACCGAATTTTGGAGCAACGCCAAGCTTGGCCCGCTTGGCCCTGAAAGATCTAGGAAGGTTCCTACTTACGCCCGTGATTCCGGCTATGAGCCAAAATATCCCAAAATGCAGTACCAAAGTTTGCATCTCGTAATTCTCGCAGCAATGAAGCATCTAGTTTTCATAGTAACCTAGTAACCACGCTCCACTCTAGAAAAGACATCATCAACCCCCAAACATGCAGTTTCCCAGAAGCGATGCTGGGACCCCAGCTGTACAAGACCCAGCCGGAAGACCGTGGACCTGCCAGGAACATTCTAACCCTTGAACCCTCGATAGTGCCCCCCAAACCTTGGTTTAGTATTGAATCTATTCATATTTTTGTGTCCCTTTTACCCTCCGATAATCATTTTTTATAATTTTTTCACACATACAAATGGAACATCGACCATTTTGTTCGATGATTTTCCACTGAAACCTTCGTTTAGTTCGAGGATTTTCGATTGCCATACTTGACTATCGCAGGGTATTGGTTGATATTGATTGCATATTCATATTTATGCATATTTCATATTATGGGTTTATACACCCCAACAAAGTATATAGATATATCCGCAATAAACATCCGTAAACCATAGATTTCAGGTTGTGGTTCCGCTTGATATTTCATATTATTGGAGATTCTTGCTTTATAAATGTTTATAACCGATTTCCATAGGTACATCTACCATAAACCATAGAAATATAAATGTTCAAAAATTTCCATAGCTACATTGTTCCAGGCAAAAAATCAATCCTTGGTACTACCAGAAATCAATGGTACTACCAGAAATCAACCACAAAAAACACCGTGCCGAAGCGGCTGAAGCCAAGCTGTGCAGGTTGTGGTTCCTTTTGAATCTGCTGGTCTTCGTGGTGACTCAAGCCGTCTTCACCAACTACTCCGGGGAGTCATCCTCTGCATCGATCATGGCACCTGGGATCGGAGCCGATTTGTTTGGGACAAAAAATAGTGATTTCATGGTGAGTTCATGGTATTTGAATGGGATTTTATAGTGATTCAATGGGATATCAGTGGGATATACGCTCGGGTAAACAAACAGTTTGCTATTGAAAATTGCCATTTATAGTTGATTTACCCATTAAAAATGGTGATTGTCCATAGTTATGTTAGTTTACCAGAGAGTAAACATCTTTAAACGAGTAACATGTGGGTTTCCATAAATGGGGCTACTCCCAAATCATCCAAACTTAGAACATGTTAGTAGTGTTTCCCATGGTTTTTGAAGATCCCCCATGAAAAGAAACCCCTACATGTTGAAGAAGATATATGTGTATATATATTTTAATGGGAAGTTCGTGAACAAACACATATGGGGGTGGGTTATGATGGTATTTAGGTAAGCCGACATAAGGGCAGGTGAACATGGCGTGACATGGTTCAATTTCTGGCACAGCATCCAACCATCCAAGGGCTTATTTCCCACATTCCGTTTTTGTTTGGTAGGATTCCCTCTTCATGTATTCACACTTGTGGTACTTTATGCTGGTTCCTCGCATGTTCAACTCGAAATAAGCTTGGAACCAGAGGCTTTGATTTAGACTTAGACGATGATAACATACATTAAAATACTACATGAGCCATGTCCATGTCGTTTGGTTTTTCATCATCAACCAGGGTTCTTCAGATCCCAAGTTGGAACCGGGGAATGATGAGCCCATGGATGAACAAGATGTGCCTATGGCCTGGCTTGGCACAACATGCTGTCCTAGTCCCAAGATGTCCCAGGATCAGATTCACAGGGAGTAATTCCATGTACCCTCTGGAAAATTCACAGTTGGACCCTGAAAATCACCCATTTTGAGTGGAAACGAGTTTCTTCCAACCCCTAAAAATGTCAGGGTCTATGTTAATTTACTGGAGGGTAATTCCTACTTAACACTATGCTTCACTATGCTTCAGAAGTAAGATTTGCTTTTTTTCCCGTATCCCCCATTTCTATCCATTTCTTGGCTAACCTGATGAGCTTGGCAACCCCCTGAAAACAGCACGAAAGCAGCAGCTTCACGCTGAATTCAATGTCTCTTACAGCTGGGGTTGGCAAATAGCCCAGTTCATTCATGTACTTATAGTACACATATATAGAATGTTATAGAATGTTATAAATGACCATGGAATGTGTACTTATATGTATTCATATAACATTCTAGAATCATTTATAGTGCACATACCCCAAGACATCATCCAACAATTTTGCCACCACAACGTTGATCGCGTGTTGTGCAGATTCAATGGAAACCCGAATGCGGCCAAAGCCTGCCAAAATCCTTCTTGGGGATTTCTTGGGGGTATTTGTCTTCAAATCAGTCCAATCAAGCTAAAATTGCAACCATCAATCCTTTCAAAAAAGGACCGGGCTCCATTCGGATATTCTAAAACAGTGGTACTTTGCAATATTTTCGACTACGCCTTGGTTGGACAACTTGCATAGGACTTGTGTAGACCTTGCATAGAGGAAGGGTGCCTCCCATTTTGGTAACAGGAAAAAATGGCAACCCATAGTCAACTGTGCCTATGAAATTGGGCATATGTCTAGCACTGGGATGATGTTGATTATGACCCCCGTTGATTATGGTTGGTTGATGGTTTATGGCATTCGGTGTTCCTTCTCTATATTTATTATGTACAGTACTTATGATCATATCCATTCATATCCCTTACCATTTGGTTATTTAACATAGCCATGGAAAATCACCATTTTTAAGAACGGTAAACCATCTATTTCTATGGGCCATTTCCCATGGCTATGTTAAATAACCAGAGGGTTCCCTCAGTTCGGCTAGTCTTAGGCCGTGTTCATTGGTCGAATCTTCATCTACGTCTTCGGCTTGGGACAGCTGGTACTTCACCACATGCATCTTGGTCAATGCTGAGCCGGTGATACTCCGGCGACTTGGTGTCACCCATGAAGCCTTGGCTCTGCAGCTACAAAGCCGAGGTTGTTACCATCATCTATCCAAGAGTATTCCAACAGTGTTTGGGGATTAAGAAGGGGCTCAGTTTTCGATAGCCATTTCATATCACCGAATGACTTGATGATGATATTTACTATGAATAATGAACATGTCTTGATTGCCATCTTGGATTAGCAGGGAATATCCAAGTGATCTATCATACTTCTTGGTGGCCCTATGATTGCTGAAAAAAACATCCCTTTTTTGATGGCTTGGATTCCGTCAACTTTTCCATCCCTTATATCCCTTGCATCAAGGCTTGAAGGGAATTTCTCGTCATAGTTTTATGGGATTTAAGCCATTGTCACCATGTTCATCAACAGTCTTATGGATGCAATTTACCCTCTGGTAAATAAACATAGACCCTGAAAATCACCAATTTTTAATGGAAACTAATCTTCCAACCCCTATCTGCCAGGGTCTATGTTAATTTACCAGAGGGTATCACTGATTCTTACCTCTGTGTTTGTTGCGTGTTTGCACTTGAATGATATGGGACAGATGTCATAGAATGAGATTTCGGTGATACAAGTGACATGATGCCCATGGGTGAGTTCATTCATGACTTTCCTGTCATCAATGGATTGGTTTAAGGGAAATTCTACAGGAAATCCTGGATTTTCCCATGATATACGGGGGTTTCCTGTAAATTTTCCCTTAAACCAATCCATTGATATCAAACAAGACGGCTTTTCCTATCGTCATTTTGGATTGACAGACTTTATACCTATTTCCTGCTGGTTATGGACCCGTCTTTCCTGAATTATCGTCCCCAAAAATGGTGTTGGTTGTATGTACACACCCTCACCCTCCGGTAATTTAACACAGGTATAGAAAACCACCATTTGTTTATAGGTAAATCATCGAACTATATGGGCCATCCATACCAATATTCAATGGGAATTTCAGGATCCTAAAATGGAGGTACTGTACCATATAAGTCCATATTTTGTGGGATATTCCCTTACATAGGCCTTATTTATGGTAGGTACCTCCAATTTAGGTTCCTAAAATGGCCATCGAAATATAGCTATTTAAAATGACCAGAGCGTACTTACTTGCATGTTTGATTGCATTTTTTTTGTTCATTCCCGCCAGTTGCGCCCTCTTCCGGCGAGGTATCACTTCTCTAAAGCTTGCCGTAACGGTGAAGTGCGCAAGCTCCTGGGTTTGCGAGAAGAGTTGCGACTCCACTTGCGCTGATACCCAGTTTAGTAAGTTGGTTGAAAAGTCCCATCCCCAGGGTTTGTGATATTATATATATATGTACATGTAATGTAAGGTAAAGTAAGGTAAGGTCATGTCATGTCATGTAATGTATGTATGTATGAATGTATGTATCTATATACTGTTAGCAAAACAAAAACATAAATTCATGGTTTATAGTTTAATATAGTTTATAGCACCCATTTATTGTAAGATTGGGTGGTTTATTGCTTTACCAACACTATCTGTGCGGCACCACCTTGCAGGTACCCAACTTAAGTTGGATTTCACCAAAAGAACCGCGCAGGTTGATAATTTACAACGGTATACTGGCTACATTGAGGGATTTAACCAACAAAAAATGCGTTTTTTTTGTTATATAATTGTTTTAAATGATGTTAAATGGATACTAGTGAGAATGATTTAACCAACAAAAATAACGGTGCTGATGGCGTAGTAACATTTTTATTTTTATTTTTCTTCTGGTTTCGTGGGACTATACTTGGATATATATATATATATATGTATATACATACATATGTATGTGTATATATATATGCACATCACAGTCAAGATGAGGATTGGTATTTATCTGGGTCACCTTGGGATATAGTCCGACTTTAATGGGGATATGGTGGGATCCCCATCAAAGTGTCATGTTGTTCCCCTGAAGAAATGGAACTCAACCAGCAAAGGAAATTACCCTCTGGTAAACTAACAAAAAGCTATGGAAAATGAGCCTATAATAGCTACACCATCTATAAATGGTCCATTGTCCATAGCTATGTTAAATGACCAGAGGCCACAGTATTCTTGAACATTTTTCGTCCGGGTTGCAGTTGGTTCACTTCCCACGTTTGGCAAAAATTACATGACCTATGAAATTCCATATCTCAAGACGTTCAATGTGCAGTTTCCATAGTTCTGTTCATAAATTTGGCCCAATTTACCGTCTGAGGATCGCGTTTCTCCCCATTCCAGAGTACCTGCTGCACTTCTCAGCCTCTTGGACGGTATGGGGATGGATTCGTGGGGAGCGAGGTTGACATCGCTAGTCGAATGGCGAAATCCCCGATTTTGGTTCAGTGAATCCCGCAACTAATATGGGACCATTAATGGGACCCCAAAATGAACAGATCAGTATTTCGCTGGTTGGTGGTTTCAAACATTTTTTATATTCCATAATATGGGATGTCATCCTTCCCATGGACTCATCTTTTTTCCAAGGGGTAGGTATACCACCAACCAGTTCTGTTTTTGTTGGTTAAAAAACATTAGGTAAAGGGATTGGATCCAGCTGCAATGGGAGCCCGTTGTCGCCAGGCGGTCTCCAGAAAAAGTTAACTTGGCACACCGCCCAAGTGTCGCCAGTAGAATTGGAGATATCATGTGATACTTCCTGTGTGGCAAACTCGATGCCAACCATACATACCCTCTGGTAATTTAACAGTTTGCTATTGAAAATGGTGATTTATAGTGGATTTACCCATTAAAAATGGTGATTTTCCATAGTTATGTTAGTTTACCAGAGGGTAAGTTTTTCTGGAATCTGGAACGTTTTTTTTTCACAATTTCACAACGAGCTTGTTTTGAATGAGCCTGAAAAAGTTCGGGACTGGCGGTTCATGGTGGTCAACAAGCTCCCAGAATTGGAAGGAAAATCTAGTGGTGACTTTCTGGTTGATGTTCCTTTGAATCAGTCCGTTGATCACCCCTCAACAATATGTTTTTAGATTAACGAAATTGACCTATATTTGACCTTAAAATCAATGGATAACCCAATTTAGAACCCCTTAAATCCCTCAGAGTCGGAGGATCATCCCAGTTAGGAAGTCCCGGATCTGTGGGGTTATCCTATATATATGTATCATGAATGGGGATATATTATGAATATATCCCCCTGAATAGCATTCTCAATATATCATTTCAATATATCATAATATATCATAATATATCAATATATCAATATGATATAGGTGGGATATTCTATGGTGATTATATATATATATATGATATATCAATATATTATATATGGTTTATATAGGTGACATGATAACCCACGGATCGGCGAACCTTTTTTTTCCCGAGGGACGATCCCCCAAGTGGGTCATTCAGGAAGCCTTGAGCGCATCGCTGTGTACCGTACTGATGGGGATGCTGGCGCAGGATGGCTACCGGGTCGTGCTAACCAGGTGGATTCCACCAGGAAGAATGGTGGATTCAATGGGATTTAATGGGATATTATAGTATGTTATAGTGATTCAATGGGATATTAATGGGATACATATACCCTCTGGTAAACAAACAGTTTGCGAACTGGAAAATTGCCATTTAGAATGGTTTTTGTTCTTTAAAAATGGTGATTTTCCATAGTTATGTGAACGTTTACCAGGCCGGGTGCCAGAAAGAAATATGATACTCTCTGGATCTCTGGCATTTTTTGAAACACAGCCATGGAAAATCATAGAAATAACCATATGATATACCAGAATATATTTAATATCTACATTGTCTTCAAATGATTTCAAATGTTTTTTTTTCTCCAAAGTTATGTTAAATTACCAGAGGGGAAACATACTGACTTCATGCGAAGCTGATCAGATATTTTATGCCATCAACATTGGGGTGGATCTAAGGATTTATTGGTGATGATATAAACCAACAAATATGGTGGTTTTACCAATACAATGTGGTGCCCCCAAGATAGCTAAATTGGTTCATAACTCTAATAACTAGGATTTATGGTAGATATATCTATAGTTAATGGGACTATAAACCAACTTATAACTGGGGGGGCACCACCTTGTACATTAATTGACATTGAACGGATATATCACTGGGTAAAGCTTGGATGGGTAGTTTGGTACGTGAATATCTCCGGGGAACATGGGGAACTCACCAGCGATTTTTCCCAAGGTTTCTAAGATTGGCCATAGATCACCTCATGGAAACGTAACCCAAGGGAGTTTTTGTTCACCCGCGCACGGGCGACCGTGCAATGGTTACAAAGGTTTTCGGCAAATGCTGTCATTTCAGGACCTGACTCCATATTGATGGATATTTCAATATTTCTGGGGATTTCTGGGGACTATTGAAAATTTAATATCATTTAATTCATTTAACATCTTTTCACTTAGCTTCATGATTTAATGTTGGCATTTGTAAAATTTGCGGGCTTCACGTCTTCCCCAACAGTTGAACAGCTGGAAATTCGCGTGGCGATGTCTCGCGTGGCGCTTCCCAGCGCTTCCCAGGAGCCCTTGCTTCACTGCCTGGGAAACCACGCGCAGAACGACAAGCAGTTCTCGGAGTTGGATGCCACCTGTCAAGGCGTCCAGGCGCGGCGATGGCTTCCCCGGTCCGGTGGAGATGTGGGGAGGGCTATACCTGGTATACCTCCAAGATCCTCCAAGGCTCCAAGCTTTTGGGAAATCTTGGAGAGATTTAAGGTTTCTTAATGTTTCTTAGATGTTTTCTGATCAGAAGAAAGAAATCATGATTCCATGATAGAAAAAATCTGTGTACTGGAAATGTCTCATTTTTCTTTGAATGTTCAATGCATGTTCAAGCATTTTTTGGGATGATGAACCCAATGACGATCATATGTTTGAAGTGGGGGTGAATCTGTCAACCAAATATCGATGTGTATTTGGAATTGGTGGACACATGACAAATTGATATTCTACTATGTGGTTTGCATGGACAAGCAAATTAAACCCATATTAATTCAACCCATGCCCAATTGGTAGGTGGTAAGCAAATGGAGTAGACTAACCAAATGCATCCTGCGAAGGTATATGACCTGAGTCCATGTTTTTTTCACAAGATCACCCTACTTGTTCGTTGTTTTTTTTTGCGTCATACGACTAGTACTTTAAGACCTTATATCAGGTTGCTGACTTTTCTGAAAGAACCAATTCAAAAAAGGTTAAGGTTCCGAGCTATCACTTCCTAAAACCCATGGCCATCCATGGCGATGCACAAGTAGGAGTGTAGCCAGGATCTCATTGGCAGCTATGCCACCTTTGCATTCTTAGCAACGCTCCTGTGTCTCGACGCATCTTGGGGACCATACGAGGATGATTGTGGGGCGTATTCCTAAAATTAGGGATTCCAAAATCCAAAATTGGTCGTGATCCATGGGAAAACCAATGGTTTGGAGCCATACTTTAGGAACCGCCCTATGGATCCATATGGGACTTGGACTTACGATGGCCAGAGGATGCCAGGGCTATTTTTGTCAAGTGCGATTCATTCCTGGGATGATCAACAGATGATTCTCCTATTGGGAACTCATGGTCACTGCAAAGATGAAACCAGTGCTGGAGGGTTTCCCGGGTTTCCCGTGCCAGAAACCATGGCAATTTGAACTTTTTTCCGGCGGATGCTCTGCAGCGTAGGGGTCAGATGGGGTCAGATGTCAGTGGTTTGCCTAGGAGTTGATTTGGGTAAGCCCATGGCTAGGAAGATGTAGGAAGATGTAGGAAGGTCAAGCAGCGGTTTTGGATGACAGCCTCTAGATGGAACTATGTTGGTGACTAGATCTTCCCCTGACCCGTCGTTTGTTTGGGTGTCTCATAGAGTAATTACTTGGGAGCGCAGTTGAGGTTGCAAATGGGTATAACCATGGTTATGGATCTCCATATCCACTTATAACTGGAACTGCACTTCCAAGTAGGACAAGGGAGTATGCTTTTTGGAGCCCCTTGAACTGTTGATGGACGCTGCAGGGCTGCCCTGTGGAGTTGTTAGGTATGTATCACGAAAATATTGGCAATGGACATGTGTGATATACCTATGCATAGAACTTAGCCGCCCAGCCTCATCATTGTTAGGTGTCCACAGATCATTTGCTTCTGAATCCTCGTACTGAGGTACTTCCTTCTGTTGCTGGAGTTGACAGTCTTCTCCACCAAATTGTCCACTTTTGCTGCTCGTCTCTGCCTTGATCTGTGTGTAAAATTTTGGTGCTCCTGCCGGTCGATTTTTGGTGGATAGCTACAGTGTTTTGGGTAGAGATGAAGATTTCAACAGCCCAGCTGAGTGGTAAAAAAGCACATGACAGGAAACATCGGTCCCATGCCACCTTAGGGATGATGAACGGTCAACCATCAAGACGCATTCCAAACATGGGCTGTGTTTTTTGGGCCTACTTGGGGGCGCAGTTGGGGTTATGAATTGTGAATTAGATAACTATGGTATACTATGGTAATCACGTCCATAAGTTGGGATAGAGCTCCTACAACTATGGTTATAAAACAATCTAAACACCTCACTCTATTAGTGCCATTAGTGCACCCCCAAGTAGTAGACGTTTTAAACATCGCTGAAGATCGAGCCATTGCCGGTCCAGGTTTTGGTCTGCGGAAGGATGGTTCAGGACGACACCAGGGGCCGTGGGGCCCCTGCGGTTTCCAACGGTAGAACTGGTGTATCTCCCAGATATGACTGGCTTTTAATGTGGCTACATATGGTTTTAAGTATGGTTATAAGATATGACATGAGTATCTTTGATCTTGCATGGCAGCCAACCAAGTAACTGGAGCCTCACCGTGAGAATTATGTGATATGATGATCTCTGCAGACCCACATGATAGAAAGATATAGGAAGTGCTGAAACCACATGAAACCACCAGAATTTGTTTACCCACTGGTGTGAAGCTTGCTTCGATATGATCCAAAGTTGCACCCTGATCGCCCTTGAGTCGTTTCATGGACCCTTTCCATCCCTTCCCCAAATATATCTCACCTTTCACCAGGAGCAACAGCTCTCCACTCCATTGAAGCACTAACTTGATCACGCATTTGACTTAAGGAAACAACATCAAGAGATGCATGGTTTTAGCATCAAAACGAAGGTTGCCCTGTTGATTTTCCTCTCTCAATGTCACCAAAGAATCGACAAACGAAGGTTCTGTCTGTGAAACTTGGTGAGTTGATACCCGTTGCAAATTGGTCCCGATCGGTGAAAAATCGCAGGGTGATTTTATGCCAATTAGTTCGTTATATCTCCCATAAGCCCAATAATGTTCACAGAATGATTTATATAAGTCGACTTAGCTAAATCCCATTATAAACATTTATAAACCACCAGTGAATCACCAGTTTTGCTGGTAAAGTAGCTCACTTCGTACTTTTCAACCGGGGCCTACCTTGCAGGAGGTAGCTCAGTATCTCTTCGCCCTCTTCTTTGTAGTGGTTGCCTTTGGTTGTGCCATCGACACTCGGTGCGATGTCTCGCTATGATAAAAGGTGGAACATATCGGCTTATTCAACGATATGCTTAACGTAGCTATCCAAAATCACCATGTTTGATGATGATGATGATGATGATGATGGTACATATAGAATGATAACAGCTAAGTCATTATAAATAATCTATAAGTTGGTTTTAGCTATGGAAAATCACGATTGACATGATAGGTGAAGCATCGCAGTTCATCGAACTAAGTGGGCCATTTTTCATCGTCGTGTTGTCAAGAACCAGAGGGTAATGCGAATCGGTTACCAGATTTATGGGATCTGCTACCATGCAATTACAATCAATGTTAGAAGATCTTGTGGATTATCCCATCATAGGTTTATGAGATTGAATATTTAAGATGAATGGGTACCCTCTGGGGATATAGACACAGTGGGTTTAATGGGAGAATGACTCTCAATATTTGGATAGATTATTCGGAATACCAACACCTGAACTATCTATATGTACCTCAATGTATAGAACTAAACATTGAAATCCTGTTTGGGGGGTTGAACATAGGCCCTATCGTATTTCAATATAAATAGGCCAAGTTTAAGACATGAATGACCCACACACACACAATCTTTGAATATGTTTTCCAAACCCAATCATGTTGGAACACATATTCAAAAACAATGATTCAAAAAAAACGGAAAACCCGTCTTCTAAAACTGGATGTCTTGGGCTGGCGCTTTGAACATGAAGCATTAGAGTTCATGATTTCAGCATATTTCAGGATATTGCAGGTATATTCAAATATATGCTGTTACTCAGTCTGTTACTTGTCAATCATGATCAAGCATCGTACGATTATGTGAAATATTCAGGATGGTAGCTCACAAAAAAGATGGCAATTGATCACTGGCACTGTTTTAGTATATAGGAATTTGCTATCATTTTTTGTTGGCTGCTATTCATGGAGATTTAATCCACCCAGGTACGGCAAAACCTCCCCAAGAATGTGTGGGCTTATTATATTGGGGCTTATTAATCATCAGCAATCACTCATAAATGCATTTGAAGCGTTTGTTTTTGTTCACCTACGGGCCTATGGGTATAAACAAATGCAGTAGTTGCTTATATGCATTTGGTAGATGGTATTCCCTTAAGTCTTCCCAACATATTCTCATCCCCCACATGACATAAATGGTGCCATATGCAAATTCTCCACTAAAGCATGGTTTCCGGGGGGTGGTTTGAAAGTTTAGGGGAAAGGATTAATTCTAGTTGGTTGGTTTTAAACCATCACATCCCTTTTTTAGTGTCCGAGAAAACACCTTAAATCTTTCCCATTAATGTTGCCATCGTTTTCCATAAATTTCCCGTTAAATCACCAGAACAAATCACCAGAGAGATCCTATTCTCAATCACCGTTTGGGATGCTTAAACCCCAGATTTTCCCAGATGTTCCACAAAATTTCCCAAGTTCTTCAGAGAATCGCCGAGCAAAAAGCCTGGCCTCGTTGAACGAGCCCGAGCCGCCGTCCGAGGCTTCCTCAGATGTGGTGGATCAGCAGTTCGAAGACATCCTGCCTGCCATGCTGCGCCTTGCCTTGGGCATAGACTGCGCTGGAAATGACCTGGGTTTGTTGAAGGTGATTTTGTTTAATGGATTCCCAATGGGAAATCCACCAGAAATGGGGAATCTATAGTGAATATATATATATTTGTGAGGGACCGCTTAAGCGAATCCAAGATGATGGAAGAAAATTTGGGATTGGATGAAGAGAACTGGACAGACATAGGGATTTGATGAGGAGAAATTTGGGACCCAAGTGACATGATCGAGATGGTAACGCCATCAAGACCAGCAGTTTCGGTCGACTTGAAATAACAATGGCCAATGGCTCTTGATCTGGATCTCGACACGCGTCATTACTAGCGGCACGTCAACCAACGGCAGGGGTGGAACTCAGTTTTTCTTCTTCGGATCAGATGGCAATTCAATTGAAGAAAATGCTGATAAAACATCACATTTGGGTTAATTACCTTATTTTCAGACAAAACCCATTTTAAAAATATTCAGAGCGGATTTGCAAATTGTTTGTTTACCAGGCATTGGGAGGTGCTGGCGAACCTTGCTTCCGCTGGTCAGCATCCCAAAAATACATGAGAGAGAATCTTGATGAGTAGCCGTACTTTTTTAACCAAGAAGAATGAACAATTCCGCCTCAATGTAAATGGACATAATATGAAATACCCTCTGGTAAACTAACATAACTATGGAACATCACCATTTTTAATGGGAAAACTCACTATAAATGGCCATTTTTAATAGCCATGTTAGTTTACCAGAGGGTAACAACAATCAATGCTGAATATGGTGAATTCTGGGCATCCCACATTTTAAACACATTTTTAAGACATGAGGGTTGCCCCAACGGGGGCACCAGCAAGACAGGCAGCAACAGTTTCAAACATGACAAGATGAAACTTAAACACCATAAATTGCCAGTATATTCTGACACCTCTTTCACGGGCATTGATATATACAGTTATATACATGCATTTTACTGTAGTTGACTTGCAGCCTCGCAACACCTACTCAGCAGCCTTCGCAGTGTTTTCATTTCACTCTTGGGGTTGCAACAAACAGCGGACTTAGGAACCTCTCGCGCATCATGCTCGGTTCCTTGGCGAAAAGGATCATCCCTGACATGCCGCGGAGTGAGAGGGGCATGTGGCTGGTGATGAAGTGGCTGACAATGGAACTTGAAACCACAAACAAAGGATATCAAAGGATCAAAGGAGGCAATCCCTTTCTCCCTAATATCAAAGGAGGCCTCCAAAAAAAATGACCCCCCAATACAAATAGATCCAATACTAAACACCAAGATCACCAGCCGCCACAATGGCAGCAGAGGGAGCCAAACAATGTTGATTAGATATGATTCGATTAAGCATTGATTGCTGATGATTGCTGCTTGGGATTTTTTAAAGCACTGTTTACTATTCTTGTAATAGCTAACCCTCGGATTATTTGTGTAAACAAGTGTTTCCATTTATAGAATAAGTGGGGTTCTTCCCAAATAAATAGTGACATGGCGAACTCTGGCCATGGAGTCAACCACATGGATGGCTATTTATGGGTATAGACTTTTTGTTTGTTTCATCCACAAAATCTTTGGGCATTCGTTTATGGGGATCTGATACAACCGTAGTAGCTTTTTGAAAAACATCTCTTGGTTCCACAGTATTCGTTAAGGTCTGTCTAAATCATCCTATGATTTTGCGAAGATGGAGCGTTTCGTAAATTGCGTTTCGATGGAGGAATATTAGGAGTAATATACCAACCATAGATGTCCTTTACCCATTGGTTGAGGTTGATTAACAGAGGGGTTTGTTTACCCCTTAAAAAAACACAAGTAAATGATGATAGATGGTATACCAAACCGGCCCCTCTATTTTTACCAAAAGGACATTATTGATACCAACCAGCTCCAACCCAAGTTGATTGCGGCCTATCTACTCTAAGCTTGGCGACGCAACAGAACTTTGATTGCAACGTTGTTTTGACCCAGATGAAATCCAATAGTCACTATTGTAAATATATATTGGGGGTTTCACTATTGAATAGTGTATATATATATATATATACGTGTATATATATATAATTACTATTGAATAGTGAGAGCACACTTCCATCATCTTCTATCTTGAAAGACCTCCAACCGAATCAGTCTCCCGGAACCACGGCATCTCTTCGCGGGTTGTGTACCTTCCGCGGAACCCGGAAGTTCCCGCCGGTGACCGCCGGGTTCTGAGGTACGTACAGCAGCGACGAGTATCAGAAGTTGGAACTGGAGCCAAAGTTATTAATTTCGGTGAGTAAGATCCCCAGCTGAGGGGCCGAGGGAGCTACTGCAGATGAGACTGAGACGGAATGAAGCTTAAAGACATATCAGTCATGTTTTTGGGAGATTCCAAGCAACTTTAGCCAAGATAAGTTTAGCCAAGTCAAAGATTCGAATGTTTTCTGAGGTTTTGATGTTTTGGAAGTGGCGCATGACAGCTGGGATATCATGGGGCCCCAAGAAACACAGGGGGCCCAGTTTGCGCCTACTGGATGAAATACTGACATGTTTTTGGTAGCATGCATTCAAATAAGCTTCACATGTAGAATTGGGATCAGTGATACCACATTCACATCATTGTACCAGTCCTTTTTCGGCTCAGATGTGGATGATGTGGATCTCTTGCAGAAAATCCGAATCTTTTCGAGCAGTGAGGTATTTTTGTGATTTGCACCACCATCTTCTTATTCAACCTCTTGATTGCGCCTTGCCACAACGGAACTTCCGCTGGATCATCTGGATCCCCGGAGCTAAAAGGGCGGAAAAGTTGCTGAGATGTTTGGGGAAAACGGGGGGCAAACCGTGGAAATCCATGGCAAATATGGATAAATGGGTAATTAATCATGGGAAATATTAGAAAATATGTTACTAATTATTAGGGACATATTGGAAAATAACTAACATAGCTAATTATCGGAAATCCATGTGTTTCCCTAGGAAATGGTTTAAATCATGGGAAATCTTTTTCGTTTTTGGACAATGCTCAATGGAAATTGAATGGACATACATCAATGATAACTGCTGACAGCATGCAGAACATATAACCCCCAATATTCATCATGGAACCTCAATTCCATGGGCTTTGGAAACATGATTTTCCCAGTTCCGCCGTTTGGCGTTTCGGGCAATTGTTCCGCTCCAGGCGCAACTGAATTGCGCGTACATGGGCATCTTCAAGGACATGTTGGGCTATGCCCGGTTGAACCGAGGCCCATGGTATACGGGATGGTCCGATTTCGGCATGGAAGTGGGTCAACAAGGTGGAAATTGATAAACCATATGTGAAATTACAAACAGATTAGAGAAGTTGGGCGGGATTGTGTTTGATTGTGTTTCTGTGGGCAGTTCCAAACATTGGTATTTTACGAAGTTCTTTGTTTCAGAGGCAACGACTGGTGGTGGTGCCGGAGAGGAAAAACAGTGAAAGGGCGCTAGTATCACATAGTAGCAAATCCCATGATCTATAATGGAGAAAATCACGTCTGTGTTGGGGAAAACACTGGCTGGTTGGCGGTAAAGAAAAACACCCCCCAAATCGTGATGATCACCCCAAATTGAATGATGCGTTCCAAAGGATTGAAACCACCACCAGCTATGTTCCTGTAGCATCTTAGACTATATATGCATGCAGTAGCTAAGAACTGAAGATATCTGAAGATATCTGAAGATATCTGAAGTTGTAAACCTCAACTTACTTTGAGGTTGAAGATAGCCAAAGCGTGAAGAATGGTTTTTCAACAACCTGTTGGGTTTTCAACACTGAAGTCGCATCCTCCATCATTGTAAGATTTTGAAGGAGAATAGATTTCCTCAATGTGATATATCGAAATCTTCAATCCATTCCAAAGCTCAACCGATTGAAGAGAGCATTCTACTGTTTTTTCCTGTAAAAGGACTTCATAGCAACTATAGCTCTGGGCAAAATAAACTTATAGATAGACAAGAAACTCTTACAATCCATCTTGAACCCACTTTAATGCAAGATCAGATTATAAGATATTATAAGTATGTATGGTAGTACATATTAGTTAGTTCTATTATGTTTGCCATATTGTTATTGTTTATTGAATGTTCTTTTATATATATATATAAATCACATGGCTATCCCAACCCCTTCGTCATCTCTTCGGATTGCGCGTCGAAGGCTCCGTGATTTTAGAGAACGTGAGTCATGCCTCGGCGAAACGCTGGGAGAGGTTCGTGGTGTCCTTGAAAATGGATGAGCCGATTGGGCCGGAAATGCTGGGGGCGTGCTTGGGTTTCTGGGAAAAATGTCGTTGGCACCTGTTTCAGTGGTTGTAACTTGTTGGATGGATGGTGGTCAAATAAATAAATCACATGAGCCAATAAAGGGCCGGACATTTGTGAAAGTTGGGGTGTTTTTTTTTCTCCATGGAAACGGGACACAACTGATGATGATTTTCATGGGAAATTTGTGGCAAGTTTGGGGGCAGATTGGCATACCTGGTTGGATGATGGATGGTGGTCATTTTTGTGAGTCAAATTAATTGATGTCTGGTTCAAAATCTCTGATTCATATTATATAATCAATTTGACTCATAATATTAATAAACATATATGAACATAAATTTTGTTGTTGGTTTTAAAAATTAAGTATGATATGTTTTGAGTATATTTGGGATGATCTCAACTGATGAGCAGTGTTTTTTTTTTCGGAATCATGCCGCGAACATTTCTTGCTTGGTGGTGTCAAATGTTGGGGATGCAGCTTAAAGGCCTAGGATGGGGGAAATGAAGTTAGCCCAAAGATAAGGACTTTAGCCAGGAAGATGTTTGCTATTGTTTGCTGTTGGTTTTGCATTTAGTGTCTTCATGTTCCATTCTGATGTGAACTGTTGAATCGAAATGACCGAGAGATGTTGGGCATTTAAGCTTCGTTGATCTCAAATTTCCCCTTGTTCAGATGTATCCACCGTATCCCCAACAATCCAATGCAGTGGTTTATTGATATCTCCCGACGTAAAATGAAAGTTGTTGGGTGTATAGTGCCCCCAAACCGTGATAGCCAAGGTTGACTTTGCATAACTTTATCACTATTTTGGCAAAATATTTCAAAGACGAGTTTGGTTTGAATTTTGTACGAGTTTATATTCCTACATATTCATCATATTTCCAAAAACTAGGGAAGGTCCCCTTCTAGGCGTCGCGCGTTTTTTAACGCACGACGCCTTTAAAACCTGCATTTCGTGATTTTTAAAAAATGCATCTTCCAAGAGGGGTCTCCGAAGTAACTCTTTTTTAACCTCACCGAAGCAATTGATGATGATGATGATGATGATGATAATGATGATGATCATGTTGACGATGATGTTAATGATGATGATTATGTTAATAACGATGATGATGTTGAAGATGATGATGATATGACATATGAATTGCAAAGAAGAAATGCGTGTAAGGAAGTAGTTGCAAGTACGCTGGTTAACGTGAACGTTCTAATCCCCCCCAAACCCAACCCCATGCCCACACGCCACCGGACACCA
>Ga0126342_10000227_pt1 | contig 50787 bp, 44 predicted proteins | sample Cyp1metagenome_FD_92528 | JGI IMG/M metagenome (GOLD analysis project Ga0126342, IMG submission 92528) | Coral microbial communities from Lord Howe Island, Old Settlement Bay, Australia - Cyphastrea 1 metagenome | ecosystem: Host-associated > Invertebrates > Cnidaria > Coral ...
CCACCAACCAGTTACAATACATATATATATGTACATAAGTGTGTTGATATTGAGTAATAATTGATATACCAATAGTAATAACCATATTATATTGAGTAATAACCATATTATATTGAGTAATAACCATATTATATTGAGTAATAACCATATTATATTGAGTAATAAGCATATTACAACTGGTTGGTGGTTTCAACCCCTCTGAAACATATAAGTTCGTCAGTTGGGATTCTTATTCCCAATATGTCCCAATATATGGAAAAATAATCCAAATGTTCCAAACCACCAACCAGTTACAATACATACATATATATACATAAGTGTGTTGATATTGCGTAATAATTAATATACCAATAGTAATAACCATATTATATTGAGTAATAACCATATTATATTGAGTAATAACCATATTATATTGAGTCATAACCATATTACATCATATTACCAATTACTCATAATCATTACTAGTTACAGTATTGATATTAGCGGATATTCGCAGCATCCCATGTCAACTGAGTCAACTGGTCCACCTCCCCGTGTTCCACGCCTTGCCGGGCCCAAAGCGTCCCCAAATAGGCTTGGGTCCATAGGTTCCTGCCTGCAAGGCGGAGTACAGAGGAAGATGTTGTTTCTTATATCCAAGGATCATTAGCTATAAAATTTAACTATGATAAGAGAAACTATCATAATCTATACTTAAATAAAGGAGATATTGAACATATATGAACGTATGAGAGTTTGGAATGTCTATAAGATAACTGTAAAAGAAAGCCCTCCAAAAGGTAGGAATATAAGAATCAATACTGTATAGATATGTGTATATATATATATGTGTGTGTATGTATGGTACTATGCTATCAATTTTAGATTGTTAACTAACATTCCTGCATTAGATATGCATCCCTGCTAGTAAGTTCTTATGTAGAAATGTAACTATAAATCTTACATCTATATACATATATAGATATATGTGATTTTGGGATCCGCATGATATTGCATCCGCATGATTGCGAACTATTCAACTGGGGTGTGTGAATGCGGAGGAAATGTTCCTTTCCATAGCGTAGCAACTCATGATCTGGCGTGCACATCCAAGTAATCCCAGAGTGCCAAATGATGGAAAAATTACAGGACACCTCCAAAAAAAAATGCTACAAAAATCAGGCGTTCGGTCAAGATGTTCACTTGAAACAGACCATTGATAGATAGGAATCTTACTACAACTATATTTATGTATATATTTATATGATATTATGATATTATTATATTATGACTTATGACATTACTTATAGATTCGTTATACGTTCATTGTGATACTGTGATGCTGAAGAAAGGATCGAACATTTTTCACAGCTGGGGCAGTTGGGGACATGACCAACAAATGCGGTTCTGACGGTAGGCCACCTTTGGGTGTTTCTGGCGGACCATCCACGCTGCATGCGATGGTCCAGCACGGGTTTCTGAATGAGGGATGTACCACACGATACTCGTGATTGGCACAGTTCCAGGGTTATAAGCCGTTGATGTATGGTATAAAACCCGACTATGTGCGGAGTGTAACGAAGAATGGGACATCCAAGTGCATCGCCGCTCCAAATCTCAATATTCAGCTATCCATTAGCCTAGATTATAAAAAACACTTAAAATTACATCAATTTTTATGACCCTCGAAATGACCCCCAGCGACAAGTTTAGTGATGATCCCTGATGATCCCCGTATTGGGCAGAAACTTGATCCCATATGATCCCATGTACTCATCAACCATCAACCAAACATCATGACCATCATGTTTTTCAATGGAAAATCCCCTTACATTTTGGATGAAAATCATAGATTTTACCCCAATCCGATGATGAAATCCAACTGGAAAAATGTTGGGAACCAGCAGCCACTCGTCTGTTGGGTAATCATTCAATCCCAGGGCTCTATGTCCACAATAGTCAGCTTGATTCCCATGGTATCCCCATCATATGCCCATCATTTCGCCATCCATTGATGCCCCCTTTCCTAGCTCAAGAAATACTACTTGCTTGACTTGGTTGATAGGTTTTCCTTCTATGGGATGTCTGTAGTTCATAATCCCCAATAAACCCGGTAGTATAGTAATGGGTTAGTCTAAAACCGAGTAGTATTATATATAGCCCAGGTATCATAAATCTATACTACTACAGGTCACTTCCCTGTTTCAAACCAACCAACGATGCTATTTTTAATGACCCATGTGGAAAAACAAAAAAACACCCTTTGTCGATCATGTTCCTACGTGCCTCACGCCGCAGGAAACGACGATGCGTCAAAGGGCCTTGGATATACCAAGGCCCTTATGCTTATGTGTATGACTACATCTGGTCATAGCCACGTTGATACATTAGATATCCGATCTAGATCATCCAAAAGCATCAATATATTGGATATGGTATAGAATTTATACAGTACTGATATACAATACATTTTAGAGATAATCTAGTATGTACATATACGATTGTTTACATTATAGATTTATATATGTATTGATATATCTATATATGTATTGATATATTGATATATTTGTATATGTATTGACATATTTATATATGCATTGATATATGTGTATATGTATTGATATATTTATATTACTATTCTTATGCGTATTGATATATTATTCATAGATGTATCGACACATCATATTCACAGAACCTGTCAATGTAATGGACAAGTATTGGGTCACAATTTCCTACTCAACAATAAGATGATATCATACTGAAAATGACCTACCGAGTTTTCATGGTGTGCTATTTTCGACCCAATCTCAGCAACATACATCTCAAAAAGATGAAGGTGTATGGATGCACAAACATAGCGTGGACAGATCAGGGATGTGTGATACCAACTAATATTGCTCAACATCATGAAACATCATGAAACACCATGAAACATCATGAAACATCATGAAACTGAAACAAAAAATACAGTCCCCGTGATACCCTGCTGATTCCTGTCATTCGAAGTGCAATTCGCACAAGTTGGCCCAGGAATCGTCCCATTTCCTATTTCCAGCTGACTCTCCGACCAGCCAAACTCATGATGATCTCTGCTGGTATAAACCCGCAATCATCAATTAGACACTAAAATATGTTGCAGTTGATTTTCCCTGGTTATCTATACATATATATATACACACCTATTGTAGATATATTGCAGATATATTGTAGATATATGGATATATGGCGAACTGGGCCAAAAGCCATGGAATCCCCTGGTGAACAAAGTCCAAGTCCAATAGCTGGCGATCAGATGGATATCTGGGAGATTCCCAGCTATTCTTTTATATCATCCATACAGGATGGGGCCCCCAAACGTGATGTGAACGTTGGTTTCTAAACCATGAAATAATCCCCATGAATACGAACGTTCGTTATATCTACCATAAACCATTGAATCATCGTTTTTTCAGCCACTTTTCTAAACACCAACTGAACGCGAGCCAACGACTCGGGGCCCCAAAATATGGTGGCTTTGATCATCCCATTGAACTGATCCAGAAATATGTCGGACTCGGTGTCCAAGTCCACCGAGCTTTCGGCTACCCACCATGGCCACCTAGGACCCAAAAAATCACGAAACTTGGCGCTTACACTGGTGAAATAACTTGGCGCTTACATTGGTTCACCACCATCGGTTACATTAGGTTATCTATAGTTTGAGGATACTTTAGATTTTTTTCGGTGAACTAAAAAACCGAAAATTGTGGCTTGGTTAACCATCAAAAATCCATTAAAAATGTGGGCTGAAAACTGAACACCTGCGAAATCTATGGGTTTCACCAGCATCAATGGTAAACCCCACGGGTGAACCATCCTGATCCACCTTAAAGACGAGGGACACATACCGATTTTTAGGTGGCTAGTGTGTACACATATAAGAATATATCTGTATCTATCATTATCTATCTATCTATATATATATGATGTATATATATATATATGATGTATATATATATGTGACGTATATATTTAATATGTATCAAGTTATAGCAGCCAATCAAAATATCGACCTATCCATCCGGTCGGTTTCCCTAGTTATCGAGCTACCATCCATCCGCAAGTCCGGGAAGTCGAAGGAATAAAGGTAGGGATATGGCTATGGGTCAAAACCCGTGAGTGAACCCTAAAATAGCTGGTGAATGGATGTTCATCCCACTACAATTGATAACAATGGGGGTTTTGACCCACTCCCATATAGTTTGATATAACTTGATAGAACCGACAGAAATGAGGATATCAGCCACAATCATGGTGGACATTGGTGCACAGTTTCGAAACGAGGCCTTGCCGCATCTACATGATCCACATCCTTCGCTATATCCACATGTCAGTTAGCCAAGAAAAAATGACATTGACATATCTATGGAAAATCACCATCTTTAATAGGTAAATCAACTATCAATGGGTCATGTTCAACAGCTATGTTAAATTACCAGAGGGTATCTGGTTGGTGGTTTGACCCCCTTTGAAAAATATTAGAGTTCGTCAGTTGGGGTTACGACGGTTACGACATTCCCAATATGATGTTCCAAACCTGTTCCAAACCACCAACCAGCATATGGCTTTGTCTGAAAATGGACATCACAAAAAAATGGCCCCAGTAGATTTCTTCGGTTCCCTGAATTGTACTGTCGTGGCCTTTCCTTTTCACTCTCTCCATGCACACTGTTCGCCACAACGAACAAAACTGGAGATATACACACAAATGTAGGATTGTTCGTTCATGTTTTTGTTCAGCTATGAAAATTCTGATGTCGGTCAAAATTAACAAAAAAAACATCAAAAAACGATGTCAAAGGAGAAAAACAGATGTTTGGACAAAGAAACGGGACAAACCCGCAAATCAGAAAATGATCCCGGCAAAAATATGAAGTTTGGCTTCATCCAAAACGATATCTGAATCTGGTGGTTTCAAGCCCACAAATATCCTTTGGATCATTTCAAAGAAGAAACAAAACTTGAAAACCGGAAAAAAAATCTGGGGGTTCCTGGTCAATCTTTGATGGTCCGCAGTAATCCTTTGCTGGTTATTGTCCATTAGCAAAAAACTCAAGGATTAAGATTACCCATCCAAGGTTGGGCATGGTGCATGAATTTCCAGATGGTTGGAACATGTCAAAGTATATGTTAAAACCATGTTAAACCATGTTAAACCATATTGAACCATATTAAACCCCTCATGTTTTAGTGGCTAAACTCTCCAGTGTTCATGGGGCATCTAAAAAGGGGGAGGCCCACCTCTGCACGTGCCCGCGCATCCGGGATAACATCCTGTGAAGCCGTGACCGGAAAAATCACCGATGGCTTTAGGGGTTCATCTATATCTATAGAAAATCGCCATTTTCAATGGGAAATCCTTAGAAAATCACCATTTTCATATCACGGTTCTGGAGGGTTTGGTTGGTAGTCTTCAGAGGGGGTTGAAGGGATGAGTTGGAGATGATTTTCAGCTCATTCCGACCTCGGAAGGTGTTGCAAAATGTTTGAAATTCATGCGGCTGCCGATGATGTACCTAGTTCAACTCAAAGGTTCTTTGGGTATGGATCCACACATTGGCGCCATGTGAGTATCAAAACAATACTGTAAGTGTTGACCAGTCTCTATTTCGTGATTGCACTTCCTCACCAAATGATTTCTGTTAGATGACTTTGCCATTTTCGGATAGATGTTCTTTTGGATGGGGGGCTATATAGTTTTGTTAGTTTGTTGGATTCGGGGTACCCAAATCAGCTGACCGAAGATGGTTTCCACCTCCGCTGTGCAGAACTAGCCTGCTTTACCGAAGCAAACATGTCAGCTGTGTACAAAAATGACCATGTTGGGTAATGTGGCATCCGCAACAAAAACAAAAACATCCCCATTTGTCAATCTTTTGGGGTATACAAAACCATTCCAAGTAGGGATGTGCACAATAACAGAACCACAAAGCGGTGATGGATATGTGGCATATGATATGTACAAGGACATCTCATCAGGGTTTCAACTTGGGCTTTGGACCAAAGGCACACATCAACAATGCTTCAATGGACCCTCTATCGTGGGGTTTCCACAAATGGAGATACCCCAAAATGGATGGTTTATAATGGAAAAACCTATTAAAATTGATGGATTTTGGGGCTACCCCCATGACCAAACGGAAACCTCCATACGGTCGATGGAATCCTTGGTTTCCAGCCCTGAAGATGATGACACTATTGGTTTTCCTCATGAAAATCATGATTTCCAACCGACCACAAAGCGATTTTGGGGATACTTACCCGTACTTATCATCATGTACAGTGATGCGAAAGAGGAAAGTCGTTATAATGTACAGCCCTTAAACTCCACGTAGAAACCAAAAAAGGCCGTGTCCAATAGGAAAATCACGACCACCAAACCCCATCAAATTGTAGGTCGTTAAATTCGGCAGGGAGGTTCCATCATTTTTTGCTTCAAGTCCTCCAAGGCTTCCCAGAGGCGTTGCGCACGTGAGGCCTTCATTTCTTCATAGGCGTCGCCCTGGTTGAAGAGACGATGTATGTGTCTGGGTATATAATATATATAATATATATATATATGTACTATATGTACTATATGTACTATATGTACTATATGTACCATATATACACCCATATATATATATATATACATATGTAAGTATATGTGCATATATCATCATGCTACAGGGGTCAGTTAGAACAGCGTTGGGGTGGGTACCTTCAGCGCGTACCCTTAGCCACAAATATAAAGAGCCCAAAAAGAAATGGAGGAGATTATGGTAGGATAAGTACATATTGATACATGTTGATCTAAGAGTGAAATACTTATGGTACTTATGGTTGCAAATTTGTATTCATTGGGTGATTGTTTCAGAACTGTAGTGTTTGAGGGGAAATCAACCGGTTAAGCCATGGATTTTACCGTCCCGAGCGTGGGATCAAAGGTGGATTGAATCGATTGAATCAATAACAATGAGGTTCGTCCAGAAATGAAGACAAAGCCCAAGTTATGGCAAATTTACTCAGCAACATGATGATACATATGATATATGATGTTAAATCACTGGAGTTCTCTGGTTTCCCCATTCTTTGGGGATAGACCCATTATCTAAGTGCAAGTTGAAGTCAGGACGGACATTTAGTTGGATGATTGCCCCAGCGAACTAAACCTGCATGGCTAGGCCATGAGGATTTTCCATTTCCATGTGGCTGATGACAATGGAATCACCCTGTTTTATGGCCATGTTATGGTCATGTTATAGGGAAAGTGCTGTGCAAAACCAATGGATTTAGGTTTTTCCCAACATTCTCTGGTAAGCCTTCTGGTAAATTAACCTGGTAAATTAACACAGACCCTGATTTTTTATTTTTTTTAGTGGAAACTCATCTTCCAACCCTTGTCTGCCAGGGTCGAACTGTTCACTGGAGGGAAACCTGTTCGATGCTGCGGCATCCTGGGGCCTGAAGGTTTTCCCAAATGTCGAAGGGTTCATTACCAGCCCTCGGTTGACGGGTTGAGAACATTTGGGAGCAAGTCCCCCAATGGTTGTGACAGAGAAGTGTGTTGTAGAAATATGTATAAATAAATATATATATATTGTGTGTGTATACATATGTATGTGTATATATATATATATATATGTATATATGTACATTTTAAATACAGATCTATGTATATATATATATATAATTAGTATATACACCCATACAGAAGGATCAAGATAGGTTGAAACCAGATTAGAACAGGCAAATGGATGGATACAGTAGAATATCGGGCACATCCAGAATATCTGCTGTGTGAATTGACATACATTGTGTGACTGCAATTGGTTGGAGTGGTTATCGGCTATCAATTCATTATTGGTTCACTCAAATTTATTTCAGCACATCGAGGACCCTAGGAAATTGTAGGAATACGGGTATGGGTCACTGGTACCCTTCCGTTCACACCAAAATAGCTGGGATTTGTGGCTGTTCATTGCTCCAAAATATGGTGTGTGTGTATATATATATAAACATATATATACATACATACATAATATATATGTATATATATATATAATGTCCTGATCCATGGCGATCTAAGTGCCTGGGGTATCGTTAAATCCCCAGCTATTGCTCCAACGTTTGTTTACCACTTGACTCACCATGTTTTTTTTTGCATGTTTTGAGGTCACATAATTTTGAGCCATATCCAAATAATATTCAATTAATTAGTTTCATCCAATTCATTGATTGTAGGATTCCTTTTTTAAGGGTACTGTAGTACACTAGCCCTGTACAATATCCCCATCAATATCGCAATGCATCAACAACCTTTCAAGTTTATATAGCTCCACCTTTTGGCCATGTCACATAAACATCCCGTCGGGGGGAAAACCGCGCCAGCGTCTTGAGCGTTTTGAAAAAAATGTCGTTTTCGCCATAGCGAAACTATTGATTCATTCCCCAAAATAGGCTTCAAATTCCCCGGGAATTTGAAGTGTTTTTTGATGATGACCTGTAATTTACAGAGAATTTGTTCCTGAAAAGGTGCGCGGTGTTTTTTTCCACCTTACATCGCCATACAGTTCTTCAAGGCGCGACCAGTGAGCTCCAAAAGACTTTTGGTCTTGGAGTTCATCTAACGCCATTGACGCAAGTTAACATGAACGTTAACATCCCCACCCCCCAACCCAGTGACGTAACGTCAGATGTGCATGTACCGGACAAAAAATGTGTGTTTTCAGAAACGGTCAAAACGCTGGCGCGGTTTTCCCCCCGCTGGCACAAACATGTACATGTTTAACCATACCTACTTGATGGTTAATTGAACAATCAGCGATTAAGCCCATACGTACCATGGTACCTGCAAGACATGGTATACACTATATATTTATCCATGCCACCATGGGAATCCAAACATCATGCGTTTTTGACCTATATAGCTATAAAAGCTTTATATATTTAAAATTTATATACATAAATCCCTGTAACTTGACCATGGCACCTTTTTTTGTTGGTGAAGTTCCCCCCAAAAGCTGGCCCTGAGTTTCCCCAGCCCATAGAGATGCAAGACCAACTTGCCAGGGGGACACAGCGAAGGATCCAGCAGTGCAGGATTGGAGATCGCCACCTGGCGTTTTTTCGGATCGGAAAGCCATGGGAGATTGGTGGATTGTTTCTACAGAAACGGACTGGGAGTTACCCTCTGGTAAACGTTTACAAAAAACTATGGAAAATCACCATTTTCAATGGGTAAATCCACTATAAATCACCATTTTCAATAGCTATGTTAAATTACCAGAGGGTACCCAGCATCTTTGGGAGTTCCTGGCAATTCATGTTCCCGAAGCGACATCGGAACCCAAATTCCTGGAACCTATGGAGAAATGATGGGTTTAAAAATCCTTGGAAGATCATAAAATGCTGGGGGTCTGCTGGAAAAATGATGAAGTGGCTAAACATGATGGAAAATCCATGACTTCTGAAAAAATGGTAGGGGAAATTCTGATCCGGAGATGGCTGAGAAAGACCAGCTTTCCCCCAGAATCCTCACAACAGCCATGGCGTAGCATAGTAATGCAGATCTCTGATATCTGTTAGATGGATATAACATTATATATATAAATGGTTCAAAAGAGAAGATTGTGATATCATGGAAGGTATGAACATCTTCAAGTGACACACGTTTTTACCCAACATTGGTGACACCTTCCCCCAGTTTGGCTGGTTCGTTTTTCATCGCCGGACTCTAGCAGCTGCCAACCAACGCCGTGTCAGCGCAAGTTGGAACCACCAGGAAGGCACTCACAATCTGGGTGTGTCCCAAACTTCCGTGCCTTTCAGGCACAATGATGGTCTTTATCTGTGGATAGTATGATGGTCTTTCAGGCTTCATCTTCTCCATTCATATGGCAATTTAGGAGGTTTTCCATTGTTTTCCCATTCTTCACCCTGAAAGGACCCTGGTTTTTGTTTCAAAGATTTTGGGACACAAAAACTGGCTCAGCTGGCGACCCCAAAATGGTGGCCTGCCAGGACCAGGTTTCTCAAATGCAGGGCAGGGCCCCTGCCTCCGTAACGGAGGTCTTAGGACCGACTCGACAGGCCACACGCTTTTTCCATACGATGCTATGGGAATGGTATGGGAACACAAAAGGGGCATTTGGGAGGAGAAAGGTTAGGAACTACACCCCAGTCGATATCCCTATAGATGAAGGATGTGAGCTTCGGATTGTTTTGTTTTTGTCATTTGTTTCACCTTTTCCCAGTTGCCAGAAGCCTCTGTGGATTCCAAGTCAATGTGGGCAAAATTTGATCATGTTGAATGGTTACTTCGCTTGATAGCGTCTTCGTTAACTTATGATAAAGGATGATGTGGAGGTTTCCTAAAATGAGGGTACGAGTACCCTCAAATCATCGATTTCAATAGGATTTTCCATTATACACTATCCATTTGGGGGTACCATTGATGGAAACCTCCATGTCAAATCGGATGATTTTCAGATGAAGCGCTGGAAAGTCACCATGGGTTATCCCTCAAAACCCGTGAAATATCATCGGATTCGATCCCTCAAAGACATCCTAAGGAGACCCTGAAACCAGAAGAACATCGCTCTTCAGTCTTCAGTCGTTGCTGTCCAGATTTTGTTCTCACCCTTCCTTGAATTTGGGAACAATCCATGGGGATAATATCCCCAACACTTGGGTAATTGATGTTCAATTCGAACCAAACTCTTCTGCCCGCCTTTTGATCAAAAGTCGCCTTGGCTCTGTTTCGGTCCTCGAATCTCTACTCTTAGCGTCTAAGGACTGTCTCTAAGCTGGTCGCCTATTTTTGATCCCCCGAAAAATGCTTCACCGGTTCCCAGTGATAGTCGAATCCCTGGAGAAAACATCATTCAATTTGGATGGTAAAACGGTACCAACATCGGCTTGACTAAGGCTACTAAGGGCAACCGAGTCCCGCTGCACCTCATCTTTTTGGGACATCTGCAAAAACAGCCCAAAGATCGCAGCATCTGCACCCCGAAATTCACAGCCCAGACTGCCGTTGGGCCCGGGGGTACCCACCATGTCCGCCGAGCATTTTGTTCAAGGTATCCCCAAGTGCGAAGCTCAAAAAAGGGGGACCTGCCGGTTTTGCAAATGCAGAAAACTATCGAAAACTGACACCTGGGCCGCCTGGACCTCCGGATCAGCAACTATCAAGGACTTCACCAACAAAAAACCAAGCATGGGACAGCCTCTGGTAACTTAAAATGCCGAAAATCCCAACCCTATCACATCCGATACTGGGAAAATCGTGGATAAATCATCTATGAATCTGTGATGTTCCCTTTTTTGATTTTTTGGATGTCACCGTTGGATTTTGATCCCATAAGAGGCCTATCGATTCCCCATTTCTAGTGGATGTCCCATTGGGAAAATAAAAAAAACATCGGCTCAGCAGTTACAGGTATCGACATTTTCGTGACATGGTGATCCGTGTCGAATTCTCGCCGTCGCCCTTGAAATTCGGCAGGAACTGGCGAAACCTCAAAGATTCTCCGTAAGTTTTCGTCCTGGGGCCATGGTAAACTCCTTAAAAATCTGCTGTTAACGGGTACCTCATAACAAGAAAATTAGTAGATATCAATGGATACATCATGGATTTGTTTATGGACCTCCTTTCGGATAGTGATTCTGTTGTTGGATCTGAAACAAATGGATCTGTTGTTGGTTGAACCAACCGCTAATCCAACCGCCAGTGGAGGTCTTAAAAATGGGGATAATACATCCATGGATCCATGGATTACCTTATGATGCAAAATTGGCAAAGTATTTTTATAATATGATCATGGATCCACCATAAATCCATCATAAATCCACCATATGGTATTTATAAAATGCAAATGTTTTATATGATCCATGGATTCACATTAAATAATCCCCTGTAATTACAGACATTATACTGTAAATGGTGGATTTTCCTTTGCCATGTTTGATTAAAAGGATGGTAGTTTTCACTGTCTCTGTTAAATTACCAGAAGGTATGGGTCAAAATTTTGGCTACCTCAAAAATAAACGTTTGACCGAAATCTGTGGTTTTGCATAATCTTGATTGTTGAACCAGTCCCATTAATATCCATCAATCAAGCATCCATTAATATCCACCAATATCCATTGATGTTAATTAAGTATCCATTCAGTATCCATTAAGTAACCTTTAAATATCCACTAATTTAGCACCTTCCGCTTCTTTCAGGTCTCCAGTTCAACAGCGCGCGCTGTGAACGAGAACTCTAGTGTTGCGCTTGAGCATTTTTAGCGTGGCGTCAGCACAGGGCCAGAGCTATGCGGCAGTCCACAAAAATCACGGAAATGATTACGCTAGTATAATATTACTGGGATTGATGATGGAGAATATGATGGTGAATATTGATTGAACGACATATGACATAGGATGAATCGTATTAATGATGTAGAATGTAGTGGATATCAAGATAAGTTCTATTTTAGTTGATCATATGTTCACTATGTTTACATGGGGAAAATCTTTGAAAATGTATTTTAAAAAAAATGAACATGTCACTGAAATATAGTAACAATGTGCTGTCACATTTGGGAAAACCATTCTTCTGTCCTGGGATGAGTCAGGTGAGTCAATCCACTGGGGACAAGTTCCCCACTGGAGAAACAACCAATGATCAACCATGAACGGGGATGTAACCACCAGATGTAACCACATTTTATCTGCTGGTAAACAGCGGGCTGATCACCTAGTCTTGGATATCAATGTCATATATATATATATCTGGGCAAATTATAATAATTCACTAACCTGAATTAAGGCCATTTGGGGATGATTCCCCTTGCTAACCATGGTTCCAGTGAGGTCGCAGTGAGGTCGTTATAATTTACCCAGATATATGTAACAGAGATATGATGGGGACCTAACCAGAACTGCGTTGAGTACATTGATCATCCACTGGTTTCTGGTTTTTTTTTCCAGCTGAACACTACGAAACCGCCAAGCTTCGATGTGTTTTGCAAGTCTGAACAACGACATGGTTCCCCATGGTTCCCCATGGTTCCAATATGTCAGGAAAAGTCTTCATATTTCAGCCATGACAACAGTAACGAACTAATATTAATTCACACTAATATGGCTATGGATCAATACATAATACAACGAACATTTTCTTAGGGGATGATGTTCCATCTATAAATGGCTTAACTATGGTTTATGGTAGATATAACTATAAATAACTACGTATGGTTAATGGGCTTTATAAACCAACTTACAACTGGGGGGTTACGACTTATAACTATGGTAGCCATGCTATGCTGTTTGCTGTTTCCTGAGATTCGCCTTGGATTCTCCGTCTGGTCTTGAACACCACCAAGGGTCTCGCCGGCTAGCCAGCGTGGTACTGTGCATCGTAAACGCGCAGTTTCGTGGGCAAAATCTAGGGTTGAGGTAAGAGATTCCCAAAATCATCATTCTCAAAAGTTGAAGATGTTTTAATCTGGTGTCATGAAATGTGGGAAATCTCTGAACTAACTCGATGGTTTAGTTCGCTAGAAAATCATCGCAGTTCAATCGCTTGGTTATCTTGGTTATCTCACCACTGACTGGGAGTAAGAAGGACCCACTGCACCAAAAAGGGAAAGCTATCCCCATTGATCGTTCTTACCATCTGGTTCTCTAACAGTTTGCCATGGTTTTTCGATGGCCCATAGTTATAGATGATTTTCCCAGCGACATCAACCTCCATTTATGGTTGGGATTTTCCATGGCAATGATCAGGGATGCCACCTGTTGCCAATCTTACCCTGCGAGGCTGGTCAGGTGAATATATCATGAGATGACAAGAGATTCAGTTTTATTAAAGGATACCCGGCCTGGTAAACTGACACTTTGCGAAGTGGAAAATCACCATTTTTAATGGGTAAATCTACTATTAATGGCCATTTTCAATAGCTACGTTAAATTACCAGAGGGTACCCGGCCTGGTAAACTGAGAGTTTGCGAAGTGGAAAATCACTCTTCCAGTTGGTAAATCATCGAACTTTATTTTGTCCTTGGCTTCCATAGCCAGCTATGTTAGTTCACTGGTCCAGCATCCAAGGTCTCCCTATCTTTGTTGACAACACCGGGTGATCTCATACCCCATTTCGACAGGACGGCCAACTGAGCGTGCAGTGGTTCTTAGTGGCCCAATTTTTAGACGTTTTTCTGCGTCATGGGGGTACCCCCTTGCATCATCCAGTCGTCATGGATGACCATGACTTCGTATTTTTCTACCACCATGGTGACTTGGACCCATTTGTCTGAATGATCTTTAATAAATCCTGAACCAGATTTTGTTCACATTCCCCTTCGAAACGACCCAAAAAAATTTTTGGGGCGGGGGGTCAGAATCTTGAGATAAACCAATGAGGTTTTTCCCTGCCCTACACTTCTTTTTCAGAAAGTATCAGAATTGCCATGTTTGGGTATAAACATTCCCAAATGGGTGGTTTATGACATTGTTTTACCCACATTACACCAGGTCCAGACCCACTTGTAATATGGATTGTCTCTCCCACGGAACAAAACTGGTGTGTGGGAAAAAATAAAAAAACATCCCAATTATCTCTGGTGTATTCTTATGCGTCAATTTAGGGATCATCTGATCCTTAGCTTGGAAAATGAACAGGCTATCTCTGGAAAGGATATATCATATATGTCATATCATATATATATGATATATATATATATATATGATATATATATATGGTATATATATGATATATATATATATGGTATAAATATATATATATATATATATATGATATCTGGCAAATTATCATACGAACCCCAGAGGTTTGGAGTATTTTGGGGATGATTCCCATGTCACCATGGTGAAAAAGGCGACTCGGTCATGACTGGAAAAGGCACTAGGAAAAAAAAACAGAATATAAACCTCATGAAAACTATGGCTATGAGTACCATAAACCACAGTTCTTGGAGTTATTGGAGTTGTGGTTAGGTTACCCATATTAACCTAACTATATCCCCAATTATTTTTTCGGCCATGCTACACGCTGCGACCGGCTTCAAAATAACCGGCTGATCATCAAATGATCGCCTGTCACTGCGAAATGGATCTGGCCAAGGTATGAAATGGAAGAAAATTGGCATATCACCAATGAAATTTACTGTGTGTGTATAATATATATATGCATATATATATACACATATACATACATACATACATACATACATACATACATACATACATACATACATACATACATACATACATACATATATATATACATAAATATACACATTCCAATTTGCATATGTATATATATATATATATACATTCTGTGAATTATGCATAATCAAATAGACGATCAACCAAAGAAACTTGGATCAGGAAGGCAAATGTGGATTTATAACTTAGAAAAACAGAAATGCGGATGTCACCAACAAAGTTTCGGATAGCCCAAAATTTTCCAGGTCGGGAACAGCTATCTCCGCTCCAGCCAATGGTGATGGGGTCTTCATCTCCAGAAACAGGACAACTGCCATTAAAATATGTGTGAAAAAGAATCACCGTGTGATTCCCATCAAGATATGTCATATCTGTACTCTACAAGTATATTCAGTGTATTCATCACAGTTTTTTTGTGTGTACGTTTACCCGTTTACCCCCGACCCAAAAAAAAGAAAAACGCGTCCGTTTGCATGTTTGTTGTTCACCACCCCTTGACACTTCACTCCCACTTGAATCACTTGAGCAGTGTTTGAAACCCTCTGTCGTCCCTAGAATTACTGGTTGATGAATGGAACTTCCCATATATCAACCAACAGGAGGGCTTGACAATTATATGATGATTGGCTATCCCATGAAATATACCCCACAAAAATCATATGAAATCCCTAGTGTTGCTGGTTAATCAATGGTTGTCCCCACATCCCTATTGTTGATTGTGAAATCCCCAATGAATCCCTAGTTTTTGATGGCTTCTGATCCCTATTGTTGTTGGTTCATCAATGGAAAAAAAAGGTTATGACAACTCCTGAGTCTCTCACCACCCCCTCGCCTGCTTTAACTCCCCTGTGAGCCTGCCACCTTGCGAGATGAACGATGATTTTCACGCGATGTTGGGTGCTTCATGATGGACTTGAAGATGGATACAGCGTTTACGGATACAATGGTTGATATAAGCAATACCCTCTGGTTATGTCAAAATAGCTATTGAAAATGGCCATTGAAATAGTGGATTTTCCCATTAAACATTGTGATTTTCCATAGTTATGTTAGTTTACCAGAGGGTAACGCTGGATGATTTGAATCAACAATATCTGGGCTTCTTACTGGAAAAATGAGGATTGCTCCATCATGTAGGAAACCATAAAAGACATGAAACATGATCCATTGGTGGACATGTTGAACCGAGAATTCCCAAGTTATTGGGGGATGGAAAGATATAACGATATGGCGCAGCCGATTAAATCCAGGCAAGCTTGAAACCTCCTGTTCTCCATTGTATGGTTAATAAATAAATATATATATATATATATAATTATATATATATTATATATATTAATGACCAAACTTTGGGGAACAGAAATTTTGGGGCCCGACAGCCACATCTGGGTGGTCTGTTTCCAAAAAACGTGGCATCTATGGTGAACTTACTGGCTTGATACACATGGAAGATCATGATAAGGAGAACACAGCAAACCTTTTAGGGTTGCAGTTTCTCAAACTTAAATCAGCATCCCTTCCCCCGAAGTTGAATTATAGCCCCTAGAAATCGGTGTTTATAGAAATTGGACCTTTTCATCTCACAGGGATGGTTATAAATGTATGGCACGAATTCCCATAACTCAACCCAAGGGATAAGCATCGGATGCATCAGGGTCGACATTTGATTCCTTTCCAACCAGGATTTATGGATGTTTAGGTACCCTTTTTTGCCATGCTTTATAGATGTTTATGGTACTTTATGGTACTTATAAACTATAATTTATGGTACTTATAAAACTTATAAACTATAATTTATGGTACTTTATGGTACTTATAAACTATAATTTATGGTACTTATAACATCTTATAAACCAAAAAATGGGCTGAAACTGAAGCAGCCAGTCAGCCAGTTCACATCACAGGGCCCTTTGACCCACACCTTCAGGGCTGCCAGTAGCATCATACGTCCATGAAGGATGTCCAACTCCTGGAACTGCAGCAATTTTCCCATGGGAATTTCTGGTCGGTGGTTGACCATAAATGACCTACCCCTCTGAAAAATCATGGAGTGAAAGTCAGTTGGGGTTATGACATTTCCAATATATGGAAAAATAAAAAAAAATGTTCCAAAGCACCAACCGGCTTTAGTATGTCATTTTTTGCATCTAAATGTTTTATGACATCTATGCATTAAATGACTTGATGTTCCATATTTTTCAAGTTTGTTGGACATGGTGAGCGAGCTACACCTTTCAGATCGATGCTGTTCTGCAGACGGGGCATTTGCGGTAGATGACCAGATTTTGGGACCATGATGCATTGGAGGAATCACCGAAGCAGTGGGTTTTTGGGACTTGATCGCCCCAAAATCCCAACATCGCTGTTGGTCAAATCCCAAGGTTTCCACATCAAATCATGGTGGTTTTTTAGATGTGGTATTTCATGGCGAAATCCCCCCCAAAAGATGGGCATTTCATGGGTTTAAACCATGTTTTCCACATTTTTTCCACATCAAATGTCCAGTTCTCTGGCGAAATCCATCCAGTCTTTGCACCTCAGTGGCCTCGCTCGTCTCTTCCGAGGGCATCTGGGGAGAGTTCGCCACGAAAGGAGAACAGTGAGGGAGGAGAGTGAGAATTTATACAGAGATACAGAGGTATTGTATTATATTATATTGTATTATATATGATATATATGTGTGAATATGTGTATATATATATGATTATTTTCATATATATGTCTATGTATATATATATATGGTCACACACACACACACGCGCGCGCGGAAACCCCCCCCGGAAGCATTGAATATCTTCACTTGTCAACATCGTCTGCTTCGCCGCATCGTCTGCTTCACCCCATCGACATTGAAAACAAAAAAAACAATGAATTTGGGGACCTACCCCCACCCAACCCCAAAGTACATCAACTTTTTTGATCTTTTTTGGGGGAGGTGGTTTGGTTGTTTTGGTTTCTTGGCCTCCCCCCCAAACCCAAAGTAGGTCTCCTATTTTTTTGGGGGGTTCTTCCCCACAACCCAAAACAGGTCACCCTTTTGTGGGGATGTGGTGAGCCAAGAATTTGAAGATGTGCATGGTGCATGGCTATATTTATGTCATGTTTTTGGGAAGTACCCTCTGCAAAACGCTTCAGACATGTTCGAAGAATTTATAAAAAAGAGCGCACAGTTCTTTAATACTAAATAAATGAAATAGTTCCTTTAGAGAAAGAGCTGGTGTTTCAAAACAACAAACAAATAAGACTGAACCTTTTGAAAAGGAATACTACATGTGTCAAGAAAGTTATCTTATATTTTTGCAGGAACATTGCTTCTTGAAGAGAATATTAGACTGTCTTATAGGATACTTGCCATTTAAAAGCAAAATGGTCCTCTTTAAGGGACTTTTTCACGGAATATTGCTCTGGTGCATTGGATATTGCACTTGTTGCATTAGGTGGCTGCAAATTGAAAAACACGCTAATATGGTACAGTACAGAAATATTGCTTAAAATAATACTATACCCTTTGGAAGAAGATTACGCTGGTTGAAAAAGAATGCTGCATCCTTTAGAGGATTTCTCCATATTTTATAGGGGTATTGCTTATTGAAAAACTATTGTATTATCTCAAAGGAAAACTGCAAATGAATAAACAATGCTTCTTTGCAAGAAGGGCACCGTTCATTGTCATATGCAATATTACATTTTAGAGCAGGAATCCACTACGTTAAACTCATGCTACACATTGTGGAAACATATTTCCCCTTGAAAGGAAGATTGTACTTTTTTTAAAGATACCTTGCATCTTTTAGAACGGAAAACATTGCATTTTGCAAGGGATGGTGGACAGGGGTTATGCAACTATGTCAATGCTATTGGGGTGCAAATACATTTTAATATGTTCATCCCTGAATTGTGTGCATGTATAATGATCATTTGAATCATTTGCCTTTTGACTCTGATGTTTATTTATTTGCCTTCAATAAGAACAGCAGATAATCGATATCATTTACACATATAAACTGGTGACTCTTAAACAATAAACATGGGAAAAATATATCGATGATGGAGACTTTGGGAACATCTTTAGCTAAGGTCTGTAAAGCTTCACCAATTTGAACCAAGATATCAATTAGCGGAAAAAACGGAAAAAGACTGTATCTGTTTATGCTTGGTACCCCGAGAATTATTTTGCTCGGAATTTTCGCAGTTAATGCTCCGCTCTCATGACATTTGGTTATGAGCATTAGTCTGAGCAATTTTGATGACTCGCATAACAGTTGGTTGTGAGCATCAGTCGAAGCAAGTTTTGCAAGGCACGAGACAAACATACATGCTGATAGTAACGCGCGCTCTGTTGTCTTCTGTCACCTGTTGTGCACAGGTTTCACAAGCCATCCGTATAATTATATAATCATAGGTCAAATTTAGAGACTCATAAGCAAATACATTTTTGAGCTATTTATTTTCTTCTGTAAATACCAGTTGAAATATGCATTTGGGGGGGTTGTTGGGGTTGGGTGAGCATATATATATATACACATACATATGTACATAGTGATATGTTATGGGGATTACCACTATTGTATATGGTAGACTATGGGATATATAGACCTTGGAGAAGGTGGAGCGTGAGCGTTCGGCACGCCTTGTTTCTGGTCTCCTTGATATTCGTTGCCGGCTTTTGAGGCCTCGATTTGGTGTCGTTGTTTTTCCTGCACCATCTTCGTTGGATACCCAAAGGAATTCTTGACGGTCCCGATCTTGTGAGCTACCCTCTGGTTACTTAACATAGCCATGGTATAGATGGCCCATAGAAATAGATGGTTTACCGTTCTTAAAAATGGGTTGATTTTCCATGGCTATGTTAAATAACCAGATGGTATATCCCCCTGTGCTTTGGCTGCATCAAGTCATATACACCCCATGTTCTGTTTGGTCAAAATTCTTTGGTCGCTATCCTCTGAAAAAATTTGCCAACTCTCCGGTGTTTTTTCTCAGACCTGGGCCAGACTGGTTTCATGTTGAAATTTACGGTACCCTGTGGTAAACTAACAGTTTGCTAAGGAAAATCACCATCTTAAATTGATCATGTATCAATGGGTCATGTCGCGGTGTTAAATTACGAGACGGTACAGTAAGACGGGCAAACAAAAGAAACCACCAGTATCCACCAGTCATGAAATTGCTGCTACATCCGCATTGTAAACGGTGATCCCACCATAATATCCCACTACTTTCCATGATATCCATAGGGAGGAGTATTTGCACTTTATCCCATGATGTCCACACTTTTCAAGGCAGGCTCTACCACATCTTTTCCAATGGTTTCTCACTCTTGATCCCAGATCCCAGTCATTCCATTACCAGAAATAGCCCATCAAGTTTTCCACTCCCGTTGTATCCCCAACATATCCATTGGGAGATTTCATGGGGGTTCATGGGGAATACCATGAAAAAAAAGGGCCCAGACACTGGAAATCGTGTTTTTTCGCCCCCTTTTCTGTACTTTTCCTTGGGAAAATGATGAATGCCATTGGTTTTCAGGGGACATCACCATTTTTGGTGCTTCTTTCCATGGTACGATATTTTGGGGGGGATTCCACTGATTCCACGTCCCAGGTGTCATCAAACTTTCCACACGGACGAGGTCGTGGCTCTTGGTTTTGCACCGCTGGTTGCCTGGTCGTGGCTAAGGGATGCAAAATAAAGGATAAGTATATACTATTAAGTAGCCAAAAATTATGAAAATTCTGGATATACCCAGAATTTTGCCAAGATCAAATGAGGGAATACACTTCGTCACAACGAGTTTCAGTGTCAAGACCATGTAGCTTCCAGTAGACAAACATAGCTAGCTGGTATAGATTAGCATAGATGACCCATTACTAGATGATCTACCCTCTGGTAAACTAACGTAACTATGGAAAATCACCATTTTCTAGCTGGGAAAATCCACTATTTCGACTGGGCCATTTTCCAGTTCGCTTTTTGTATGTTTACCAGGCCGGGTACCTCTCAAAAATGGTGATCTCCACGGCTACGTTGGCAGAGTTGACCCATTCGCATCCCAAAGGTTGAAATGTTGGACCGGTTTGGTTTTGCGACACCGGTTGTTGAAGGTCGAGTCAACCGGGTCTACGTTACCGGGTGGAAAAACCTCAATGTCTTTCTGTTGTACATATCCTATGTAATTATATATATATACTAGCTACTTAATGTATTAGTATATGATCTAATATACTATGACATAATAACATATAATTACATCATATAGTACAACACAATAACACAATATAATACAATACACGGAGTGACACATTCTTGTGGGTTTGAATAACCAAGGAGGTCCACCATTCTTTATGACCGGGAATGGCCCAGCCCGAAGTTTTAGATCAAAAAAAACAGTTGTTGAAGTGCCAAAATTTAGATCAGCACTTATTTTGTGGGGAAAATGATGAAGCCCCGAAAAAACTATGGCAGTGCCATGAAGATGTTCTGAGTCAAGTCACTGGGTCCCTCAAAATGTTTTTTTTCTCGCTCTCGGCCGAAACTTTTGTCAAAATTTGGATCCAATTTTACCCATCAAAAAAGGTGGTTTAATGGTGGTTTAATGGGGTTCAACCAACAAAATGGTGGTTTTAATGGTATTTACCCTCTGGTAAACTGTCACATAACTATGGAAAACCACCATTTTCTAGCTGGGTAAATCAACTATTTCGACTGGGCCATTTTCCAGTTCGCTATGTAACAAATTACCAGAGGCTACCTTTTTCCATTAAAAACCCATCCAGTTCGGGTAGCCTTTATGGAAGCCCTGGATGACCCCCTGACATCTTCGGCCAAAAGACTCCATCATTTGCCAATCGCTTGGTTGGAAGTACCTCGGGCCGGAGGTAAAAAACCGTCCCGTTGGGCCCGGAGATATGTTCATTGTATGTCACATATGTCATATATGTAATAATGTATGCATATACATATATATATACATACGTATGTATAGAAATATATATATGTATATATAATACATATGTATATTTATATAATATATATATATGTATACAGTATACTCTGCTCTGCAATTCAAGATATTATAGAATGATAGATATTCTAGAATGATATAGAATCATATAGACATATGTGTAAATCATGCTGCAAGATTCACAGATCGCAATTTCATGATGCTGGAAAACCGGCAGGCACTATAGCCTTGATCTGTGGGATAGAAGCCGAGCCAAATTGTTTAAAAAACATTAAAAAACTATTTGGCCAATTCAGTAAAAATAGTGATCTTGGTCAATCCAAGACCACAAACTATTGGATTCATTGTGATCGTAAAAATATCGTACAAGTGATACTGGGGGTGATCTTGGATTCACAAGCCCCCAATCGCGTGTTGGTGAAATCCGATGTGTCGTGCTTAAACCCATTTTTCACATATGGGTGTTGGTAAGCCGCAGGAAATTCACTTGGATATGGAAAACCCAGCATTTGTAGATCATTCTGAATCATTCTCCTAAACCACAGGGAGTTCCCAATTGCTCTTAGTTTACTGGAGGGTCTTTACCACCAACTGCCCATCTGCTCTGGGCAAGCCCGACGCCATCATCACAGGACCTCCCATACCGTCGCAAAGGAAGTTTCCGCAGAAAGAGCAGAAACGGTAGTTGGAACCTTGGAGGGGCTGGCTGGATCGCTGCTTGGTTACAGTTATTCCCCAATTCGCTGCTTGGTTACAGTTGTTGCAGTTATTGCCTATGTGGAGAAAACCCCTAAACATTGATCATCTTCGGAACGGAAAAAAAAAAAAAATGTTTATGTGAAGCCGTCGACGTCCTTGTTTACCTCCTCAGGTGTTCATGGATGGGATATTTTTATCGTGGGGATAAACATTTCTGTATCCATGAGATCATGGTGGAACCAACCCAAACGTACGGGTGGTTAGGTGATATAAAGGAGGAATATCACTAGAATTTTTTGGGTGATTGATGCATGCATATGGTAGATTCCATCAGAAGCGATCATCAAGTAAGAAAGGGTTGCTTATCATGCTCCGACCCAAACAGATTTTGTGATCACTGGGAGTACAACCATTTACAAGCACAGTGTGGATTGCCAGGTAGCTAGAGACCATTCCCGCTACATCAGCTAGCTCGGTTGATAACCTATATACAATATAAAATGGCGACCGAACCAAAAATGGTAATGTTCTGTGAGTGTTCTCGCCAACAACACAAGCTCTGAAAGTTGACCAACAACGGCAAAACCACCCAATTTTGATGGTGGAATATCATGTTCCTTGTGAAATGAATATGATTTTTGGGGTATCCCCCATCTTTACACAAACCCATTTAGAATTGTGATGACTTGATCAACATATGCAGGAGGTCAAGGAGGGTCACGTCTGATGTTCAAATACTTAGAACCAAGGGGGACACATGGGTGTTTCTGAAAATGGACTATCCCTAGAACCATCCTTGTGTCAATACTAAGCCATGGTCATCCATGACTTGGATGATATGGGGTAATTACCCCAATTTTCGGAAACCTCCAAATGAATAAACTGGAAAACATGAAAAAAATAACATGCGATTGACCGATATCGATCAAAAATGATGATGATAATGATGAAAGTGAATAAGCCCTAACCCTAATGTCAAATGCCCCTTGGAAACCCTCGTTTTCTTCATAATGGGATGGGATTATGGAAAAGTCATGTGTGTTTTTGTCCTGTTTTTTTGTCGGTGAGAGCGCTTGGATGAAGTCCCAGGGTCATAAAAGCCAAACGGACATCGAGGGATCCTATGGGAAGAATTTTGAGATATGTTGGATCCATAAATTTATGTCTATGTTGGATCCATAAATTTATGTGACCAACAATTGACCAAAAGTTGGCCAACAGTCACACTCGCTAGTTTTTGGCGTTGCCACCTGGCGACATGGCCGTTGAAAAAATCCGACTGCACTGGGACCCCGAACCACAAACGGTTCCGCAGGCAGCACACATCACCTGCAAAAAAAGCGTCCGAAAAGTCCAGTGATTTCCAGTTGCGGAAGCTGATGGCTTTTTTGTACACCCAAAGTCCCAAAAAAAAATTCCATGCAGTTATGGCCCTTTACCAGTTATAAGTACTTATAACCCCATTTATAGAATGTATAATCCCATTTATAACCAGTTGTAACTAATAAATGGCCATAACTGTGGGATATCACCATCCCGGAGCAGGACCTGGTAATCTTGCGGTGCAGCTGGAATTTGGGGTGGAACCACCCGATCCTGACGCGCGATAAGAAAATGGAGATGTCACAAGCGATCTTTTGGGGATAAGAAAATGGGCATGTTGCCAGGAAATTGGGGGATACCCTCTGGTAATTTAACATAGCTATTGAAAATGACCATAGAAATAGTGGATTTTCCCATTAAAAATTGTGATTTTCCAGTTCGCTATGTTAAATTACCAGAGGGTAAGGCAACCAATCCCGGAAGTCCAAGATGTAGAACATCTTGGATTGAACGGAACATTTTTAGCAACACATGTCATATGTAAGAAACAGAGAAGACTTGATGATGTACCCAACTGGAAAGTGATCTTTGCACCTCAAAAAAAGGAGGTCACAGCAGAACAAGCAGGATTGCCGTCCCAGTCCCAGGTCCAGAAAAAGTCTGCGACAGTCACTTTTGGAGGTTCCAGGTCTTCCAGGTCCCAATGGAAATGCTGTTCACCATGATATCCCCCATATTGGTGATGTTCGTTCCCCCCAAACTATCCTTGGAGCTGGCACTTTAAATATTCCAAGCATTCCAAGCCTATTCCATCCTATTCAAGCTTGCCATCTTGGCCATGTTTCTGTTGAATGCCTTTGCTTGATTGGATACATCCCCGTGGATCATTTATGCCGCTTCAGATGTCATTTTCATGGTTTTTCATTGAATTTCATCGTCATATGTGCGTAGTCTTTGGCTGACTCCAATTTGTCATCATCAAATCCCAATCCTTTTGGTCTTGCTGAGCCTTGCTGGCGAAATCTCAATAAAAATCACAAGCTTCAGATCCCATTCTTGGGCGACCCGACTCCATCATCTTTGCCCCAGTCACCTCAAAATGTGTTGTCAATGGGCCAATGGGCTATCACCAGTCGTCACCATGCTTGTTTCAATACTAAGTCATGGTCATCCATGACGACTGGATGATTTGGGCTACCCCCATGACTTAGGAAAGCTTCATTTGGTTTTATTACAGTACACACATTACAATATTTTAAGGGTGGCAATACATGATGGAATTCTGCGTGATGGTCCTTACAATTATACAATGGGTGGATAGCTTGATGAAAACCGGTGCCTCTATCATCAGTCTGATGGTTTCCAGCAAGGTCTCTCTACCAAAACTGAGACTGACAAGGCCAGTTGGGACGGGACCTGCCATGATTCCAAAAACTTTGCGGTTACGGTGTTTTGCTCGGAAAGTCCATTTGTTACCCTTTGGTAATTTAACGTAGCTATTGAAAATGACCATAGAAATAGTGGATTTTCCCATTAAAAATGGTGATTTTCCAGTTCGCTATGTTAAATTACCAGAGGGTACTGATGAAATAGGGCACGCAGTGGTGGTTGGATTGTAACTTCCTCCTGGCACTTGGATCATCTCCAACCATCAAGTGCAACTGCGGATTCTCCATATGTCGTGGGCATTACTGGTACATTATGCTATGGCAGTCACTTGATAACTATACTTGCAACAATTCTCCGTGGTAACGAGGATTTTACAACTGAGTCACAGTCACATCAGGATCACGACGAGTGTTGCAATAATAGTAATAATAAGAGTAATAATAGTAATAGTAATAACAATACTTATAATGATACTCACAATAAGATTATAATTCACAGTATAATAGTAATGACAATAAGTCATACTAGAATAATAGCATAACAGTCTAACAATGGTATCATGATACCCTCTGGTAAACTAACATAGCTATTGAAGCCATGGCCCAGTCGAAATAGTGGATATACCCATTAATAATTAATAGCGGATCTTTCCAGTTCGCAAACTGTTTCTCTACCAGAGGGTTAAGATCAGGTTAAAAATGGATTTACCCATTAAAAATGGTGGATCTTTCCAGATAGCTACCAAGGTTAACATCAGATTTAAAGCTTGCGGAGCATCCACCAACCAACCCCTGCCATTTTCCCCCGCGCCTCCAAGTGCTCCCTGAACGAACTGGGGATGGGGCGATAGGATGGGATGGGTCAAAAATCGCCTGGAAATTTTGATGGAAAAAAATCCCCAGAGGCTTGGTGGAAATGGGAACATGATGAAGCTGGGTGGATGTTTTTCTCAGATGGGTGCCATGAAAAATCTCCGGATTTTTTTCTGTCCAGAAAGCAGATCAGAAGTGGAAAATAGGCCATGTATAAATGGGCTAATGTGGGAAACCCAATGCCGGAAACAACTACCATGACTAGGGATGGTTAACAAACCACCCATCAAAACGGTGACTTGGGGGATGGCTTATGGCATTGGCTTTACCACATTAGTTCGCCCATTTAAATCTGCTTGCTTGAACTATTGACCACTTTCTAACTTGGGATGCTCCAAGTAGGGTTGGTTTTTCACCAACAAATTGGGGATGAGGCTCCAGCTGCTACAGTTTTGACAGAGGAATATGATAAGGAAAAACATGATACCCTCTGGTAATTTATACAACATAGCCATAGCTATTGAAGGTGACCATCTAGTTTGTTGATGTACCCATTGAACATTGTGATTTTCCATAGCTATGTTAGTTTACCAGAGGGTAAGTGAAAAGTTGAATAGCTGGATTGTTCGCACTCATACACATGAAAAACACGATAAAGAAAACCTAGTTATAACAAGTGAAAAAGTATACTAGCTAAATAACTTCAATATATCATGGCATAAGTTTGGCACATCATGTTACATCATAGTATATCATATGGATCCAAGGCATATGAAAAATCAACCGCTGATGTAACGGCTCTCAAAGCTTTATTTGGATCTCTTCGGATCGAAAACTCCATTTTCAACAGCCCAATTTCAGGGTCCAACTACCTGAAAATCCGAAATCCGGCACACTTACTCAACAATATGGTGATTTTTCACTGTTAACATAGGTAAGGGATGGTAAGGGATGGTAAGGCTGCGAAGGGGGAAGGCCACGCAAATCCGGAAAGTGTAGCATTGGGCCTTGACTGCGTATTGTGCCTCGAACTTTCACTTCATAATTTGGGTCTGTATCGTTTTTTTTGAAAATGAGCCCAGCAACAAGCCACCCGCCCTTCACCAATAATTTGTAAGACATGTTGTATCTTTAGTCTAGAAACATGTGATTGTCGAGCTTAAGATGTCAAATTCCATCGAAATAATGAAGATAACATAAGATAATCCCGCTGAGCCAATTCAGAAAGTAAAATAGGGACCGAAATTTGGCCACGTTTACTGAATTCAAAATATGGAGGTTTCATGAGGTTTCCTGAGTCATGCGGGTACCCCCAAATCATCCAAGTCATGGATGACCAATTTGGTATTGAAACCTATGGTTTGAGGATCCTCCCATTTTGAGGATCCGCCCCATTAATGAACTGAGTTCGTTTCGGCCCCCAACTTTTGCAGTGTTGTCCCATGTCACCCCAGCAGTGCCTCGTTCCAATCGCCTGTCCAATGGTCGCAGGATAGAACTGGGTGGTCACTTTTTAAGTGGCCAATCCTAGATACTTTGCAAAAACGTGGTCTTTAGGTCGGTTTTAAAAAAGTGCACATCCCCATTTATGCTTCGATTTTCTTTGCCACTGGTCCTGGACAATCGGACGAAAAAAAAATGGGATTCAAGCCACAAAGTATCGGTATCAATATCTGGGGTAGATGTGGCTGTTTTCTATGGGATATTCAACAAGGGGAATGGGAGATGTAGCCAACAGGCCATGCCAACAACTCATGGATGATCCATCGGGTACTCCTTGAGCATCCGATCGGGACTGGGACGGTGAAAATCCCTTCAAAAATGGCAGGTTTATTTGGAACGGTTTTCTGGCCACCTCTCATAAAGAACATTGATCCAAAAATTAAAAAAAATGGGACCAAATCTAGGATTTCTTTTGGGCTCCAATTCTTCAGACTAGACTCTAATCTAATTCTGGGGAAGGACATCTTGGTTTGTTCAGTTGTATACCCGGAAACCAGGGAAGATACACAGATACACTAAGCCACGGGATTTAGGGGATCATCTATATTCGGAAAACATCATATATCCGTCTGGACCAAATATATGGATTGCATCCCAGTTTATTGTTGGTTGTTTCTTATATGGTATTCATGCATATATATATATATATATATATGTGTGTATGTGTATGTATATAATTATATATAAAAATATTTATATATAATAGTAACAATTATAACAATAATAACAATAATAATTATTATTAATAATGATAATATATCCCACTGAAAAGGATGCATTCACCCTTAATCTAAATAAATCGCACTTTGGGTCGATTTTGGCTGATCTAGTTTTATGGGCAAATTACACTAGTTCAAACTTGAATAACCAATTTTGACATGTTTTCCCTTACTAACTATCAGATATGGTGAGACCACCTGAGGCTGGACATGACCTGTTTGAGGGGACCAACCACTGTTTGACAACTGCAACGATGTATATTAATGTATATTACATATATATATATATATATATTCATGTACATATAACATATGTATATATATATATATATATATATGTATGTGTGTTTATGTATACAGTATATATGCATCATGTATTTATTTGGCGGCTTAAAAAGCCACTGGCTTTATGTTGGCTAGTCCTCCACTGATCCCGGTTGCGACACCTCTGGACCTTCGACCACGTCCTCCGTCTTTGCCGCGGTCCTTATTGTTGGTGGATCTGATGGGATGAGGATGAAGCCTTCGATTTTTTTCACGTCCTACTATAATGGCCCATAGAAATAGATGGTTTACCTGGGTTTACCTATTAAAAATGGGTGGATTTTCCATGGCTATGTTAGTCATAACCAGAGGGTATACTCAAAAAAAATAGTGGATCTAGGTGAAATATGGGATGAGATTGAAGTAGACTTATCCTCCAATAATAGCGAAGTGAATTCCAGTGGATTCTATAAGTTCAACTACTGTGAGTATAGTTGCGGTACTTTCTCGGGGTGATGCCAGCCCAATTGGGGAGAGGACTCACCTAATATATCCGTAATATGGATATATTCATTTCTATTGGCATCCCCGGGGTCAAAACAAGTGGGCTGAACCATCAATGAGAGGATCTTCATAGCCCAGCGAAATCCAGTTTTTTCCATTATATATATATGTATATATATATATATATGTATATATGATATATATATATATATATGATATATATATATATATGATATATATATATGATATATATATATATATGATATATATATATATATATGATATATATATATATATGTATGACTCACCATTTTGATGCTATGAACACCCCCGTGTTTGGCATTTCACGGGATTTTCCCAAGAGGACAGGCCGCAGCCGCAAACCAATCCCGTGCCTCGAAGGATAAACCTTAAATTGTTCATCGGTTAAAACCCAGCGTATCCATTCATATCCTTTAAACAACTGGTTTATATAACAATCATCGATACTCAGAAAACCCCCATCGAAATCCCGGTAGTGAATTAAGATGAGTTACCCTCTGGTAAACTAACATAGCAATGAAAAATCACCATTTTTCATGGGAAAATCCACTATTTCTATGGCCATTTTCAATAGCTATTTTGACATAACCAGAGGGTACCGCCCGACAACAAGTTCGTCGCACTGGGCATCCCTACGCCCCGGCCCTTTCCCTGTGGGGAAGCCCGACAGTTTGGTGAAATAAAACCAGGGGTATATAACCTAAGTTTGGTGAAATAAAGCTATAATATGATCCCAGAACTGGTTTAAAGATGTTTAAATGACTTTTTACCGGAAAAAAAAAAAGATGTGGTTGGCAAAAACTGATGGTTTCTGTATGTTTCTGGAAGTGTTCCTGCAAGTCAATTTGGTCCATGGTCTTCTTTGCAGGTCGCATGTCAGCCTTTGCGTCGAAAATGGATGGCACACATTTTTTTCATGGGCACCAAAAATGGGGTACCAATGCATCAAGTCAGACTTTTCTCTAAGAAAACATATCAAAAATAGGGAACCAATAGTTTGCCACGCCCACTAGCACAGTTCCTGGTGACGATTCTCTCACTTTGGTCTGGTTTTTTCTGATCCCGGCCATGATCAAAACACCGGTTAATAACCCATCCAACCAAGGGGTACAATCTGAACAGTAATCAAATTTACCCTGCGATTTGGATAGATTTAATGTTCTCATGGGAAAAACTCTCAACTCTCAGAACCCCTAAACCCATCCCATCCCTTAGCATGATTTTCCCCATGAATGATGAGCCCAATCGAAGTGCGGGATAGTTTCTGGCTTCTGGTTTGACGCTTTGCCACATTCCATTATATAGATATAGACATAGATATAGATATATATATATATATATATAGATATAGATATAGATAGACTATAGATAGACTATAGATAGACTAATCATTATATATATATATATTCCACATATACCACCAGATACTGTTCAGTAAATCGCCATAGAGATACTCCACCATTGTCATTTCCACCGGGACCAGGCCTTCCCATTCGGAGGAACCTGTGCGGCCAATGGCCCGGTTGGATGTGTGCATGGCTGGAAGTGTTTTCTATGAAGGCAATCTACATACAAGATGTATGCATACCCAACATATATATATACATACATACATAGTGTTATGTATAGATACATACATATACATATATATATATGGTTACATGTGTATATATATATATGTATTTGTTTACAAAATGATATGAAGTGTGCTGTCTTCATAATACCGCAGGGGGATGCTGACAACCATTCCCATGGATTCCCCCAGAATCCAAATGCCTTGCGGTGATCAGAGATGGTATAGCAATGTATGGCAAGCCCAAAAAGGTAGAACCATAAAACCCGACGAAAATAGTGATGAATCACTGTTTCTATCTTTTTTAAAAGTGACATGTTCATGATGATAATGTAAAAATCACCATGTCTATTTAGTCAACAGTTGACTTTCCCAGCAAACATCAGGATCAGATATGATAACATGGAAGAATCATCTACAATCATCGATATGTCAGATATGGGTCTGACATGTTCATGGCCGGCTTGAAGATCTTCAACCAAAAACTGTGGCCCGACATCCACCATGGTAAGCGTTTGGTGGATGTCGGGGCACATATCTGGGATCATTTCAGTTGAGATGATTCCCTGCATACAACATACCCTCTGGCAAACTAACATAGCGAACTGGAAAATCACCATTTATAGTGGATTTACCCATTGAAAATGGTGATTTTCCTAGGTGAATCTCCCATAAATAGGCCATCTCCATTGCTATTTTGACATAACCAGAGGGTAACCCTCAGACTTGGCAATGGAGAATCCCTCATTTGATGAGTCATTTACCCACTGCGTTCAACGTAAAAACACAACTATTTGAAAAATCAGCATCTTTTAGCGTAAATCACCTATCAATGGCTCATGTTCAATAGCGAACTGTAACAAATTACCAGTTGGTAAATCCCATTACATCCCATTCAATCACCATTCAATCACCATTAAATCACCATTTTCCATAGCTTTTTGTAAGAAATTACCAGAGGGTTCCCAGATGATGTTCCCTCGATGAAAATTTCGCCATGATGGGACCTGCCATGGCCCCCCGGGCCCCCTTGCCATCTCGATGGATGGTAAGGGTCGCAGGAAGAGCGGGCGGTACCTTTTTCGCGCCATAGGAGGACCTCCACCTGTAAAATCATGGATAAGTCTGGTATATCTCTCCAGAGATATGATAAGAGATATGATAAGTGCTCAAGTGCTGACCATCTGATTTCAGATGTCTCTATCATATTCTATCATCATGTAGGGAATATTTACCACCCCAAATCTAGCCTAAATGGAGGTGTCCAACCTGGATCCAACCTGCAGTGACGAGATCCATTGAAAATCCACCCAGATGTCCAACTTGGGGTGCAAAAAACATCACCCCATTGATGGTTGAATCATGTGAAACTTCAAAAAGAAAACTGATGTTCACTTTGTTTTTCGTGTTTGAACGTGGGTTAACTACTCAAATTGGTGTGGTTAAATGTTCCTAAACTTCCTCAACCTCCAAGAATTTGCCATGTTCAATCGCCCAATAAACATCAAAAAAGATCCCAGGGCACTGTGGATCTGCCGCTTGAGCCACGCGGGTGGAGATGTAGTAGGTGTAGTTTTGCTCATACCTCAGATTCGAAAGATGGGATGGTGTGGTGAAAAATTGGGGGTATGTATGAAGTGGGATATATAGTAGGATATGTATATATATATATATATACATATACATGTAACCAACAAGATAATAAATTATATAGATATGTGCCATGGTGAAGTGACTACTGGAACTGGCAAAAAGTCGTGGTCATCCCATAGCCGCTCAGTCGTCGATCCTGCCGCGCTTGAACTCGGATGGTTGGTCGAGTCATTGGATGTGTACACACGATATCAATATGGATAACAGGTTTATAAATAGATATATCAATGTTATACACGATATATCAATATAAATAGATTATATCAATATTATAATAGCTATGAAAAAAAGGTGTACTATAATCTATAAACTATAAATATCAATATATTATGATTAATTGGTTCTATTATATGATATTATATTGATATTATCACACAATAATATCACACAACATATAATGATATTAATTATATGTTTATAGTTTATAGTACACCTGTATTGATAATTCTATAGATATGCAACAACAATATATTAGACAACCATGTATATCTCAAGATTTTGATAGATCCCTCTATGAAGAAATTGCTCATGACCCTCCTGGTGTGTCTGCAAATTGGAATTTTTACCCCCCAAGTTGCGGCACCGGCAAAGCTTCAAGGGGGAAAATTATACTAGGTATAGATTCTAAAGATGTTAAAACATGTTCGCAACAAAAAAAAAAACATGTTTAAACCATGAAAATTTGGTGATATAGGTGATATTCTCATTTTCTTAATATGGCGCCAATGAATAGATCCAATGAAAAATGCCCCCCCATTTGAGGAACTTTCCCAGCTATGAAGCTCTGGGCCACCAGGCCCCTGTATGGATGCAGGCATAATCACCGCAGTCCTTGGTACTGGGGCTTACCCGGCTTACCCCGTTGATCGTTTCTGGTTTCTGATGGTTGGTATCAAGAAAATTGCATGGTTAGTTCGATAATTTTCGGAATAAAAAATCTCCACTGAATTTCGGGAGATGTCCATTTCACTCATCTGGAAATGTGTGTTTTTTTTTGTTTTTGGACTCCCATTCCGAGAAGCTTCTTCAATGGAAAGACGCTCCAAAAACATCCCGCAAAATCACCAGGCTTCCAATATATCAGCCATGAAACCCATCTGACAAAACCAAACAAAACCAACCAGCCCCCATTCACTGTTGATGAAAATAAGCCTAAAGAAAATGCAGCTTTGTCTGAGAATTTAGAAACAAAATCTCGAGGTAAATCATCATGTGTTCCACTGAAACAAACGTATATTCCGATAATTATCCACCCGTACTGTCCAGGGTCTCCCCGCAGGGGGTAACTCGATGGATGCATCCCCAATGGTTGTGGTAGGTAGGAAGACCCATCCATAACCGTCTCCCCATATAAAAAATACCGCCAACCCATTCTGGTTGCCTATGCCCGCCACAAAGCCACGTTTCAGGGGGTGTATCTTCTCCCAAAACAAACTGCCATTGAAATGAGTATACAACATTATACAAAAAGTTTTAAGGACATACGTACCAAATCAAAGCTAATCCAAGATACCCTGCAAAACGGAACAAAAACTGTTTGGTGGATAGCATTAAATATATATATATATATATATAATAGATAGATTCATTATATCCCTAGTGTCCATAAGTTAACTTTGGAGATAGCAGATTGGTTTATTCAATAAACATTGATGGGATTTCCATTCATTATATCCCCAAGTTGTGTTTGAAACCCCAAGTTTTTCCCAGAAAACCATAGATCCCGGGGTTTCGATTGGGCCCCAGACTTGTGGGAGTTGAAGCGACGCCTCGGAGCTGGGACGTTGCGCTGCGTCTGACTTCAGGTGGCTATGAAGATAAAGTTGATGTCATTACCCCAGTCAACATATTGTTCAGAACGGTCGGCGAATTTTAATGTGATGATGATCATGATCATGATCCTGATCATGACGATTGTAAGTGTGGAGCAACGTCCGGGTTGGGGCCAACATGTTCAATGTCTGACATGATATGGTTTCAATGGTGACATTCCCAAAGAAAAACTGTTCCACCCCATGTTGATGATGTTTATGTGACTAGGTTTGTCACATTTTGTCACATTGGGAAACAGTTTTTCTATGGTCAGGGAAATCGGATAGCCTGCATTCACATGCTCTCATGTGAAGAGGCAATATTCTATGCCACAAAAAGTGGATTGTTCTATAATTGATAGAAGCAACCAAAGTTTGTTGGGGACGTGAAAAGTTTGCCCTCCACATACCCCATTTACTAGCTGCTAAGCTTGAGATTGGGCATCGTTTGGCAGACATCCCTGTGTTGAGTATGCACATAACTGTGTGTATCCTGCATATGTGTACACCAGTATACCCCATCTTGCGTTGGTTCATCTCCTCATTTCCCTATCTGTATATATATATATATATACACGGTATGCATATATATATATATATATGTATATATATGTATATATATATATGTATATGTGTATATATATATATGTATATATGTGTATATATATATATATATGTGTTTTATGCGTGTATATGTATACGTGTATATATATATATACATGTGTGTGTGTGTCTACATGGGAGTACAATCTTGTATCATATGTCTCGTTTCTGCAAAATCTCGCAGTTTTCGAGACGCTCAATCCCTTTGCAGCGCAGGCACATACGCTTTCCGGAGAACGCCGCTGCGAAATCATTGGCCCTGCGGAAAACCAGTGGTAGAAACAGGGGGCCTCCTGTAGAGAAGCTGTCATTATGGAGTTTAACAACTCAATAGAAGCCACATGATTCCACAAGCAATGGTGATGTCAAGCCTGTTCGCAAATTCGAATGTGAAATTTTTGCCTGGTTCTGAGGTCAAAACGATACGAAAATCCCATCGAATCAGGTGCCCCAGGGATCCAAGATTTAGATTTACCAATGTGCTGGTCGATGGGACAAGCCATGGCATAGGACAGCTTTTTTGCAATTGCCCCACCAGGGGTTGTTTGCCAAAAATGGGAGTCCAAAAGTTCTATGGGAAATTTCTCATCGTCATGTCAATGGGACAAGCCATGAAAAACCCCCAAATCTCACCTGAAAAGCCGTGAAATTTCTGCTGCACAAAATGTGTTGCTGCAAGTTGTCCTTTTAAAAAAATGAGAGCCGGTGATTCAGTATCCCTTAAATAGTACAACGTTCAAGAAACTTGTCTTGGCAAACAAAGGTACATCTCACTTGCACTATCTGGATCAAAGATGAGGTGCCCAAACAATGGCAGTGTCCTCTGTCAAATATTCAACATGTGAATTCATGGGTCTCAATGGTGACCGTCACTCATCTCATATTCCATGCTTACACATGCATGTACGTATAATATTTAATATATGTGTATATACTTATACTAGTACCTATCCATCTGCTGATATAAACACCGACTTTCTATGACTTCCTTGGGAGTTTCGTGTCTCAGCTCGTCGCAGCCCGCTTTTTGGCCTTTGTGGTCTCGTGAAATTGATAAAGCAGTAGCCTTTGGCGAGATGCGCCCATCACTGACGTTGATGTCATGGCGAGGGGCTTCGGAATCAACGGATGCCAAATGAAAAAAGTGATCAACTTGATGATTCTTGATGATTTGATGGGGAATGATGGGAAAAACTCTGAAGTCACAAATTCAAAAATGGAAAGGCATGTCTTTTAAATTTAAGTGTCTCTGTAGGGAATCCCGATGTGAGCCCCGGACCCACCTTCACCTGCCGGGCCCCGGGGCCCCGGACCCAGATTCGCACAGTTGCTGTGATCCATCCTGAGCACAGTTCGCTCACCTTTTGACGGAACAAAAATCCCTGGCCAAAAGTACCTTTTAGAGTCATGTTTAAGCCCTGAAAATGTGCTGGAATATTGGAATATTGTGGTTATCTACATGTTCAAACATATTTTTTTGCTGGTGGTCAAACACTCATGTGTTGCTTGATGTGTTGCTTGCCCCAAATTTCTTGGTTGCTGGAAGACCAAGGGATCGGCGGTAAGTAGAAGAAGTCAAAGTCTTCCTGTCGGATGGGGAGGGGAGTGAAGATCGTGGTTAACTAAAGGGATATCATTGACTGGTTGGTGATATACCTACGCCTCTGAAAAATATGAGTTCTTCAGTTGGGATGATGAAATTCCCAATATATATATATGTGTATATGGAAAGTCATAACATTCATGATCCAAACCACCAACCAGTTGACTACTCAGTACAGGAAATACCATGTTAAATATCCATTGGCTAATCCACTACGGATAATATCAATGTAGAGATGGCACCAAAATGATGGATATTGGATATGTTATGGTATGTTAAACAGTACATTCAGCATATCCACAACTGTTATCCACATCGAAATCGAACACAAAAAAACCATTGGAGCGAAGCAAGGGATCTGCATCCCGCCTGCATATGGAAGCCCGCGTCCCTCAATTCACCCAGCCTGACCGAGATCTAAAGATTTGTTGTGAAATGTTATGAGACACATAGGGTGACCCTGTGTTTACACCTATTCCTGTGTCTATTCCTGCATATTATAGATGTGTATGTGTATTATATATATATAGATATAGATATAGATATATCCATCTGCAGAACCTACTGCAGCTATCTGTGTATGTGCATATGTCTATATGCACTTCTTCAACGTTGCAAAAAGCCATCTCATCTCATCGGGCGAAACCAGCCTGTTCATGGTGCTGAACTTGGCTTAAATGGCCTTTTTATATGGGATATTTTGTTTCCTTATACTTGGGGCAGTTGGGAAAATCGCCAAAAAACCAGACTGCAACGCCAAGTTGGGAGAGAAGCCATGGGAATCCAGTGTGAGAAATCGCCCGAGCATCGGACAACATCTGCTGGGTATATTTGTTGGGAAGGTTCCGCATCATCACCGTTGTGACCTCAGCCCCCACAAGCTGAGATTGAATCATGAAAGTCTGAGACTCCAACATCTATCAAACTATCAAACTATCAAATATCAATCAAATATCAATCAAATATCAATCAATATCCAACAAAAGTTCATAGATGCCCCAGTTTAACACCAATCAAATATCAGCTAGGACCAGCTGGAAAATCATGAAGCCTGGTGAAAAGGGTCGAGATATCGTCCATGGCAAGCCCCCAAGGATTAACATGGTCGATCTTGGCTGATAGCCCAGATTCAATCAGGCAATATCTCCATGTTCACAGCTTAGAAAGCACAAGTCAGATATATCAAGCCCTGCATTTCTGGTGAAGCAAACAATTCTTGCTGTTGAAATCAGTAATGTCCTTTTGGTAAAAATAGAGGGGCCGGGAGCTGGTTAATCCCATCTATCATGATGTTCATCATAGAAACCTGTTGTTATTTCGGGGGTTTCTGAAGAAACCCCTCTATTAATCAACCAACCAATGGGAAAAAAAATATCAGTAATATGAGTAATATCATTAATTTGCTTACTGATTTATTGCGGTTTCTTATTATTATTGCTTATATTAATGGGAAAAGGACATCTACGGTTGAAATGGCCCTGTTTTGCACTGGTTGAAGCGTTTTTCGACGCGTTGATGGGCCACCTTTGGGGATTCGGCTAAGCGGTGTCCTTCACCAACCAACCAACCAACCAACCAACCAATTGTGTTTTTTTTACCCCCGCGCTTCCACCTTATTTAGTGGTAAAGTTTTCATATGTGTATGTATATATACATGTATATGTATTGTTATTATTATTGTTATTATTACTATTTCTATTGTTATTACTATTATTATTGTTGTTATCATAATTATTGTCATTGTTGTTATTCTTATCATTATGATAAATATTACCATTATCTATTGTTGTTATAACATAAATATACCCAAACTATGAATAAACTATAGTTATTGTCAATGGCCATTTCAGGATCCTAGATTGGAGGTACCTACCATATATAAGGCCTATATAAGACCTATGTAAGGGAATATCCCCAGAAAATATGGCCAAACATATGGTACTAACGTACCTCCATTTTAGGATCCTGGAGATCTCCCATTGATATGTCAAGTTTCCACATGGAATAGTGGATTCTTGGGAGATATCATTAATATAAATATTTAATATTAATAGGGGATATATGAAATATAGGGGATATATCATGGCTTTTGAAAAAGCCAACGTATCATGTCATATCAGAGGCTCAACGTCGAGGGGCCGTCTCCCAGGGAGGCTCCAAATGGGTGATATCTTCATCCTTCAAGCGGCTCAACCTGGATGGGACGGGCGACCAGGAGATAGTTCACTTGGATATGAGATAATAATGGGATATAATAGGCATATTAGAATAGGAATATAATAGGAATATAATAGAGATATAATAGGATCTAATCATGGAATATGGGGAGATTAGATACAATAGGGACATAAAGCGTGTCAAAAAATGGTTCATAGTGGTCAATCATGATCAACCATAGTGGGGATATTTATGTGAATATGGGGGGATACAGTTGGATTCAATGAGATCATAGGGTCTCTTCATGGCATTATCATGGGATACTTCATAGTGATATTTCACCACCAACTAAAAATCGTGACAATTGGGGTTGTTTTAATCAACCAATAATGGGATATAATGATGATATGAATGGGAATATACATCATATTATCATCATTATATCCCATTCATCCCATTAATCATATGATGGCCAACCAACAGTAATAGATATCATTTTATCATATGATTAATCATTATAATCATTTGATCAACCAACAGTAATAGATATTGCCCGTTACTCAAACAGTACATGGCTGGGAAATCCGGAAATCCCCGAACGATTGCCGGAGGTGAAAAAAGCTGGGAAAATCATCTATGTCCTTGGGGAACAAAAACCAACATGCCATGTTTGATTGCCGGAGGGTATGTTGAGTTCCTGGAGCTGACAAATTAAAAAAGCTATATGGCAAGACGCCCCCTGGTGGCAAGATGTCAATCTAATATCGGCTAGGATCTTAATATGGGGTTGCTACTATTTTTTAACAATTGGATAACATATAAACTGTATTAGCCACTGGTTAAAAACCAGTTAATATGATATTTCATTATGTTTATTAACTGGTTAATATATGATGTTGCTAATAATTTGGTAAAGTTACAACTGTTGGTGGTAACTTCATCGAATTCATCAACCAGGCTTCATCAATCACGGGGTACTGCAAAAGACGAAACGGCTTGGATTTGGCCAGGCGAAATCCGATATCCAAATTCTGGATATGCCATGATCATTGCAGCAGAACTCCGGCCCAATATTCCTACCTGTTTTGGTATGTGTATATATATATACATACATATATGTATATATATATATGACAATATTGAATATGTGTCCAATTGTGTCCATATCTATGGCTCGAAAAATAACCGGTTCTCCAAAACGACCTGCAGCCTGAGCAAAGAAAAAACTCTGTTGCTGAGACAATCAATCGGTTGGGAATGAATGGTTCTCAAGCAAGGCAAGATTATCAGAAGGCAACCGCCATTTAAGTGGAATGCAGATTTGCAGTCTCAGTAGTTCCAACAGATTCTTAGTGGCGCGAACTATTTTTGGCAATGTCACACCTGTAATGTTGGGCGATCTCCGCATTTATTATTAGCAGTATGATGAGGAGGGACTCATTCTCAGTCGCAAAACACCCATCAGTATGGCCTAGGTCGCCCATCTTTTCAGCCAACAATCATTGTATGGCTGGCAGTTGGGATCCCTTCAAGAATATCAATTGGGATCAGCATTCCTCAATTTCTGACTTGGAAACAGCCACCATATGGGGCTAACCCTTCGGGTGAATCGGCCAGGTTTATTAATTCCAGATATGTTCCCTCAAAAGTTATAATATTAAACCCTCAAAAGTTATTTCTATATGTATGTTTATTTATATATGGATGTATGTCAATATATTAGTGTGTATATATATATGTGATATGTGTGTACATACATATCTATATATTTGGATTTCTATGGGGGTTTAATCCAAAGTGATGTGGCTCTCCATTTTATCATTACCCGATCTATCAAACTATCAGTCACATCCCACATGTGGTCACAATTCGTAGCTCCCCATGAGTTTATCCCACGTTTACAGTATTGGGAAATATTGGGAATATGGATACGACCAAAGCTCCAAACCCCTCCATTTAGCCCTGGATAGTACGCAAAATGGGCCGCCGGACTGCCCGTCGCGTGACCGCTTCGGCGCGTCACGATACCTCCCGTTTATTAAAGCCCGGGTGTCCGCGGGGTGGAAGAGATTTTGGGACGGGTGAAACCATTTTTTTTTGTGCTCAAGCCAATAACAACTCGCCTGTGAGGATGCTGGTCATTTCTGGTGGTGACCATGGCATTGGGTGAATCCCACATCTTCTTTCTAAGCAGTTCTAAACGCCGCCATTTGGGAGGGAAGTTTCTGATGTATCGTCAAGTCACCATTCAAATCACAGGTGTTTTTCATGGGTTTCTAAATGGGCCAGTTTTTTATAGCTATGTAAAATGACCAGAGGGTAACTCTCCATTGCCGGGGTACCCAAAACTCATCATCCTGCCAAAAAGGCTGCGCATCATCATCATTCAATCCCAGTACCATGCTGGGGACCAGGTATAATGTGGGTAAAACACTAATAAACAATCCCCCAGTCATCACCATAAATTTATAGGTGGTATAAACTTACCATTCCCAGTCGACTGGGTGGTTTATGACATTGTTTTACCCACATTACCATTAATCACCATTAATCACCATTATTAACCATCATTAACCATCATTAATCATCATTAAAATCCATTAATTCACCATTAAAATCACCATCAAAATCCATCATCATCACTATTATGAATCACTTAATCACCATCATCATCACTATAAGTGATAGATTTTCTTGGGTCATTATCTACCTGGGATCCAGATCACCCAGTGGGACCCCAGTGGGACCCAGCACAGGTTCCCCGGCTGGTTATCGCGATTCCACGCCTGCGAGTTTATGACAGACAGCCTTTGGCTCACAAAACCAGATTTTTTCTGGATGTTCCATGGTCATCTGTGTCATCTTTCTTTAGTTTTCATGGTTTAACCATGGTTTAACCATGGTAAACACCATGGTAAACACCATGGTAAACACCATGGTTTAACCATGGTTTGTGGTTAGGTCTTCCAAATATTTAAGCCACTTTCAGACATCCTGAAACTAATCAGAAGGTCATCTAATCAGGTCATGTCATCCCAATGGGATCATGTCAAAGCATCATGTTTAGCCAGGGTTTTATCATTGGCTAAATATATATGGTGATTATTGGATAAATGATATATGGTGATTATATGGTGATATATGATGATTATTGGTGATTATTGGTGATTATTGGTCAATATATAGTGATTATTGGTGATATATCTAATGGTGATAATAATATCTAATAATCATATCTAATAATCATGCTGATATATGGTGATATATGGTGATTATTGGTCAATACTAACATTTAATGATGTTTAATGTGGCTAAATATTGATTTTCTGAAGAGGTTCAATGCCTAAAAATGTTAAATTTTGACTTACCTGGTGACCGAATTCTGGGCTTCAAATGAATTCACGACGAGTCGATGTTCCTACTGCAAGTATGTGCGCTTGAATAAAAGCTGTTGCTCGTATCATAATCCCAAGAAAATCCATGTGTTTGCATCAAACATCCATTCTGTAAGTTCTGAATGATTAAATGATGATTGATACCCAACAGTCAAAAACCAATCCTTCCATGCCACATTCATAAGCATAAGAAAATCAATTTCTTGGTATGGACCCATGGTTGTATCGGTTGTACAACTTATGCTATGAGAATTTCATAACCTGCATCCAGGATGTACGGACTCTCGCATCATCGTACCTGGACTTCCCTGGATTGTCTGCCTCCTGGCGTCGTTAGGAAGGGCATATGACATGATATGATTCAAGTTGGTAATGTGTTCATTCATCTTTGGTAACCAAGAATTCCGAAATCGGAAGTGAAGAAAATGACGAAGAGTTCCTGAAGTCCCTTAAATGGGTGTAAGTGAAGTGAAGATATCACCAAAGAGGTTTGTGGATTTCCCTAAATCAAACCCAGTAAAGGGGATAGTGACCACATAGTGACCACCAATTGCAGGCAGATACAATGGTTATATGTACAACAAACCATTCATCAAAACAAGGTTGGGAGTAATTCTGGAGTTGTCTGGCCTGCAAATGTGTACTTGATATTGCCTGTGCACTGAAAACTGACAGTAATCGAGTAAAATACGGTTGTAGCTCTAAAATAGGGTACCAAAGCACCGGCCCATTGAATAAAATTGAGCACTGAAGCATCTTATGTTGATGGTAAATAATTTTCTAGCTATTGCCACATGGTCTGTAACTGGGGTAATACCTGACTATCAGAAATGGCGGGAGGTACCTATCATTCGCAGGAAAATCATCTGCAAATGGATATAAATTGGCAGAGGTTTCTTGTTGCTTGGGCATATCTCATGGGAGATATTCCAATCAGAACACACTCTGCGACTAGTGTATCTAGTTTCCAACATATCCTCAACGTCTCCCAGTTTTTGATGTTTTTGTGGTGCCAAGTATTTCCATGTATCTCCTGAAATCAGAGGCCAAATTGGGTCCTGAGAAAATGAAAAGGGCTCATAACAGTACGGAACAGTTCTGACTTATTAGTAGGTTCCAACAAAGTAACCTACTATGTGTTATAATAAAGTCATATATAGTTTTATATATATATATAGTCATATATAGTTATATAGCTATATATATATAGCTATAAGTTATAAATCGGTAAATAGTAAGTTAACTAAGTTTTTACGGATACGTTTTGTGAGTTCCAGCCCGTCATCCGCCATCCCCTTCTTGCCAGCCCGGGGTCCTTTTCCACCCTGTCTTTGCTTCCCACTTTGCACCTCTGTGGATCCCAATCGATTTGTACCCTGTGTTTAAGGTTCTGCTTGGTGGCTCATCCCACTTAGTAAGTGGGTTATAATGGGTTATAACCCCAGTGATTGATGTGGATTAACCCTACAAAAATCCCATTTGTAACTGGGGTTGTAACCCACTTTCTAGGTGGGATGAGCCACCAAGTGTTGAGCATCCAATTTGGGGAGCAAGATTCACCGGGAGGTTTTGGGGGAATCCAAAAAGTTCTTGGTCTGAAACAAGAATTTCAATGTAGAATCGGACAAAAGCTACGAATCGCAATGTAACATCACTCATTGGTTCCATCGACTGCTTCGGTTAGAGCTATCCGATACCATGGATATCCAGTGATGGTCTCAGGCCAACCACATAACCAATCATGACATATGGTGATGTTGCGAAGCAGCCAAACCATCTTTGGCTTCTTGTATGTATACATAAGATGACATTACATTGCATCGCCTTACATTACTTTGCATTGTTTTGCCCTACTTTACATTACTTTGCAGTACATAGATAGATAGATAAGAAAAGAAAAGAAAAGAAAGAAAGATAGATAGACAGACAGGCAGATAGATAGGATAGGATAAGACAAGATTAGATTAAGATTAAGATATTAAGATTAAGATTAGATTGGATTGGATTGGATTAGATTAGATATATTGCTCGTTTATACTCGTACTATTTCCTTGTGCCTTGCCGCAATGCTGATCTTCTCCGCCCCTTCCTCGGCCCGTTCGAACGCGTTCTGGGCGCCCCCACGTACCCCTCAGGCCCAGGCCTCGGTTTTCGTATGGAAAGTCCAAGCAGTTCTGTGCTGTTCACCGAGGGTTGTATCAATGGATTGATCTAAGGGAAAAAATTACAGGAAAGCCCCATATTTCACGGGAAAATCGATGGCTTATATGGTTTCCGGTTTCGATTTTCCCTTAAACCAATCCATTGATTGTAACAATAATGTCCTAAAATGGTAAAAATAGGTTGGGGCCGGGAGCTGGTTAATCCCATCTATCATCATTTTCAGAAAATTTACCTGTTGTTAAAGGGGTTTCTTCAAACCCCTCTATTAATCAACCAACCAATGGGAAAAGGACATCTATGGGGTTGTAAAATGTTGTAAAATGGTTGTACCCCAAAGAAATTGCATCGAAACATCGGCTTCGAAATAGCACTTATTAAACAGTGTGCATCAAATTCGAAGTGAATTAGGATGCTTCTACGTTCATACGTTCATTACACACCTGAGCACATTGTGACTGGCGAAATCCCAGTCTTCCCCATAAGCTTCAGCACTTCACCATGATCTCACCGCCAAAAACCAGGACAGTGGAGTCAGCGGAGTGATCCAGCGATTCTGGGCTCACCACTGAAGTTGAGATGCTTGCGCGGATTCAAAGGCCGGCGCATCCTCGGTAGATTTAGCGAAATCCTACAGAGATAGTGACCAAAAATGTACCGAAGCCTGGAATCATGGGTGGAAAAAGGGGAATTCTACCAAGATTCTTTGCCTTAGGTGCGGTCTGGTAAATAACAGGGAACAACAGCCTTGTTTCTTGTTAGTGAATTACTATAATTCACCCAGATGTACATATACATACATATGTATGTATGTATGTATGTATGTATGTATGTATGTATGTATGGATATCTGGTATGTATACATATATATATACACACATGTATGTAGGGTTCGAACAGCTCGTAAGGGGATAAAGTGTGCTTGACTGGTACTAAGCTTAACGTAAATAACCTCTCGTCATAGGGCTTCATTTCTTCCCCATAGATCTGCCGTGTTCTACAACCCAACTTTTTCGACTCATCTCTTGCTGCGAAGCGCAAAGCCCCTGACCGCCGATTTACGGTTTGTCGTAAGGGGCGGGCCACTGGGGCACCAAATTCGTTACTCTGCACGGGGAGCCGGACGTGGCGGTGTAGCAATGGCATGGTACCATGGTACTGTGATGTACCATGGTACCGTGCATTTGTTTCAAGCAATAAAATGGAGACTCAACCATGAAAAATGGCGATTGTATAATGAAAAATTTGGATTTGAGCTTGAAAACTGAATCAATGGATGGTCTTTCTCTAACTATTGTGGGCAATCAATGGTGATCCAGACGCCGTGGCTGACTTTAGCTACCCCATTCTTGATCCGGATAGAGTTTCTGGGTCTATTTCTAGAATCACTGATCCCCAATGCCTTCTCGAAATGGGAAAATCATCTTCCAGCACTGTACCTTTTGTGTCAGCACTGAATCCAGGTGAGAAACTCTGCCCGGCAGAGTTTCCAGACGAATCCAAGGGTTAGGGTGGGTCCCAAAGTATCTTGGTGCTAAATCCCAGTCCTTTGTAGCCTTAGCCGACCCCATCTCCCATTCTTTGCGTTTTTTGTTTATATCATCCTGTGCTTTTGAGAATGCCATATCTAGCTATACCAAGCTGTACCTATCATCCCAGCTGCTTGGATTGGCCCAGAAGATGATCTGCTTGGTGGTTTCAACCTACCCCTCTGAAAAATGTGAGTTCGTCAGTTGGGGTTATGAAATACCCAATATATGGAAAGTCATAATCCATTCATGTTCCAAACCACCAACCAGTGATTCATTTCTTTATATTCCAAGAGGAGAATGATGAGGAACATATTTCATCCATACAGTGGATGGGGATGGAAGAAATCCTGCGAATCACCAAACGGATGGTTGAAACCCTATAAATCATGGGCTGTTTTTATCCCCTATCAACTGGTGATTCGGATTTCGCAACCATCCGCAGTATTCCTAGCTTTCGTCTTCCCCCACGCCCTCCACTCTCGTCGTGCTGCCATCTGGCAATGTCTGCGATGTCGCGCGGAATTTTAGGATTCATTTCCAGATTTCAAACTTTGACAAACGAATGGGAATGGGTCAGAATTTAACTTTGGCGAACAGGAAATTGGAGTGTTACCAACATGAAATTGGAGCTTGAACAAGCAAAATGGGAGGTGAAGCAGTTGAATATGTTGCTGAATCAAAAAACAAGTGATGTTTACTAGACTTGTGAATCTGATGGTTCGGCAAACCTCCTGTAATTCTGAAAAAAAAAGGAAATATTTTGTTGGTTGCGAACCGGATTTTCAACGAATGAAAAGGTTCCAATTATCGAATCGAAAGGGTCTCGATGTGCTTCAAAGTAAATGCGTGTGCATTCCCTAGAAAGGCATTCCGTCGATGATTCCATGAAAAGTAGCTGAACCATGAAACATGCCAAGAAGGGACACTTGATCAATGGATTGGCTTACCATCGCATTCTCATGCTTGGAAACCGCAGCAAGAAAGCCTGGAGAAACCTGATGATGGGGCATGAAACTCCCCAGGTGCTTCACAACTGTCACGAGCATGACAGGATCTTCGATCAGGAGGAGTTACTAGTCTAGACTAATGGGATAAACCATGATAAGCCCATTAAACCATCCCCAAAATCACCATAAATGGGTTCTATAAACCACCAAATGGCAGCTTTATCATTGGGTTTACCACATGATTTTACTAGGAATTTACCACAGAATCTATTTTGTTTGGGGTTGCTAACCCCAACCCAACTGTCTGTCCTGGCTACATCATTTCTCTCCGGTCATTTCCGGCGCGACATCGCGCCGAAAAGCAGAGCTTTTTTGTGGCCCAACTGATGGGAATCCGACAAGGTGCGATGGGAGTGTTGCACCATGGTGGCCGTAGCAACCTTGATTTTTTTTTTCACTGAACCCTAATGGGGTCTGGAACATTGATTTTCCTATTGGATATGGTCATAATACGTCATAATGAATAGCTTCGATGTTTTTTTTTTTGGAAAATTCGAGATTCTGCAGTGCTACAAAATGGAGCTATGTCGTGACCAGAGGTGTGGATCGTTCTCAGAACATCCCATGTCTTTTGCTTCTTCACTTTCAACAGTTTTTTTTTTTGATAAAGCGCTTTTGGAAGGGACCAAGCAGTATCTAACCACAAAGAACCCCTCTGAATCGATGTAGATATTTGGATCGAACCACTCTTTAGATGTAGTAAAAGCCACATTTTTCTTGGTCAAACTCCCTATGTGAATGATAATTAGGATTAAGCTCCAATTTCTTCTTCACCTCCTTTTTTTTGTTGGTTGAATCCCCAATGTTTTATTGAAACAAAACTCCCATTGGTTGCAAAAAACCAAGGCATGGTTGGTTGGTTCAAGTCACCAAGATCCCATGAGTAAATCCCCATTTCCTCACCACTCGCCGTTACTTTTTAAAGGGTGCACTTCCAGTTACTGTACTGTGGATCTAAAACCATAGTTATATACGGTACTTACCCTCTGGTAAACGTTTACACTTCGCGCGAACTGGTAAATCAGCAATATTAATAGGTAAATTCACCATAAGTGGCAATAAGTGGGGCCATTTTCAATAGCTATCTTAGCTTACTGGAGGGTAATAAAACATGTCAACTTATGGAGTTGCCATGGTTTTTGCAGACGGTGAACACCCCGACAGTCGCAGACGCCCCGGCGCTTGGCTTGTCACTGACGGTCATGGCCAATTTTTAGCAAGAGAAAGTGGTGATTGAAACAAGAAAAAAACACTTGATTTGCTTTTGTTGATGATTCACTATAGCATACTATAGCTATATTTTCTTTGGTGATGGGATTTCATCAACAAACATGGAGACCGTTCATGGAGACCTAACAAAACCATCCAGTGATATGGCACTTGTTGGCTCCCATCTGTATGTTGGCTACTCGCAGAAATTGAACATGGCAATGGAACATTCATGGCGATCAAAATAGATGATCTGACAAAGATAGTGTAATTGCATGTTGGATGGTTTACATCCACATAACTCCAAATATATTGAATCTTCTCATCCTTTATGGATTTTCTCACATATCCTCTCACAACTATCTCACTCAATTCTTGCAACCCTCCAATGTTTCATGAATCGATTCATGTCATATCCCCACAGGGGTAGAATCCCAACATAAAATTCGCCAGCCAGTCAGCAACTGGCAAGGCCGCTCCGTCTGCCCAGATGCCTGGCATGTTGAGAAGTTTAAGCCATGAAAACTATCATGGCTGTGCCCTTCAAAACTACCATAATGTTAGTAAAGCCATGCCCCCCTTTTACCATCAATGCGTGTGTTTTTTTTTTAATATGGTTTATTGCTTTACTAACATGAACTGGGGCTCAAACCGATTGTGAAAAATCAATTAACCATGAAGTTTGACCTCTAAAGATTGGGATTCAAAACCAACCGAAAGGGTTGTTTCCAACCAACAAAGTGGAAGAGAGATGTGTTCCTCAAACTAACAGAAATCGGTGTTTGGAACCAATAGAAACAGATTACAACCAAAAATCAAAATTAGGATCAAGACCAGAGATAACGACATGGAGACTGAACCAAGTCAATATTGTGAGGTTCCCTCCTTTACCCTCTGGTAATTTAACATAGCTATTGAAAATGGTCCATAGAAATAGTGGATTTACCCAGCTGTAAAATGGTGGATTTTTCCAGTTCGTTATGTTTTTACGTTTACCAGAGGGTAAATACCATAAAAACCACCATTTTGTTGGTTGAACCCCATTAAACCACGATTAAACCACCATTAAACAACCATTAAACCACCATTAAACCACCTTTTTTAATGGGTAAATGGTGGTTCAACATGCTTCAACATGGTTCAACCGCCCAAATCCGGCGATGTCCGGGAAAATCGACCTTCTCGAAGTCGACCCGCCTCAGCCGCTGGAAGCACTGGAGTCGACCTGCCGAGCGGAGCTTCAGCGCGGCTTTGTGCGGAAGCTTTCGAATGTGGTGAATAACGGAAAATGATCATCTATGTGTATATATATATACATGCACGATGTATATTATGTTCAAGATAGTGTAACACAACACTACATGTTATGTTCGGTTGCCTTGCAGTGCATTGCGTTACATCATCAAAGATACATTGCACACATCCCAAAACCTGGCATTTCAATGCTACCTCTTCGATGAAGAAACCCTCAACTGGCATAATGTATCAAATGGCAAAGCCATTGGAAACCCTCATGTTCAAACACTGTTCAGAGATAATCCCAAATCCTCACAGAATAGTCACAGCCGCAGAGAATCATTATATGGCTATGGATCAATACCTATAGATACAGTTTATTAGGGGATGAACATCCATTTGCCACCTATTTTGATGTTCACCAGGGCTACATGGTTTTGACCCATTCCCATATTGGAGTGTGGGAAACCTTCCCTCCAATGCAGAATCTCACCCGGGAACGCCACTGCCATGGCCATGCCATGGCTTTCAGGCGCCTGTCGAAGCCGGAGTCCACCAATGAAGTCGCCAATGCGAAGCCAGAGCTCCTGGGGCCGCCCAGTCGGATGGGGCCATCGGCACCAAGGCCATGGCAATTTCTGGTTGTACTCATGAATCACCCCAAAAGGTGACTCAGTGATGGAACCTAACCATCAAGAAATTGGGATTTCATAATGGGGCGAAGTCTTCGACGTGTTCCAACAATACAGAAATCTTGCAGGGCTATATAAGAAGCTGGAATCAATACAGTGAGACACGATATTATCGAAATCTCCGGATATTTTCCTGTATCAGCAACATCGTCCATGCAATTCCTGAGGTTTCTTCAAGTAAAAGTAACCAGAAAAATGTTGAATCCATATTTTCTGATGGTTTCTGATGGCTATATAAATGAATGATTGAATAAGCATTGTTTATGCTTGAACACCAAGTTTTTGTGGTTGAAAAACGATGTGAAGTCCCATGTTTGCAGCTCCACAGTTGACACCCCCCCGGGGCCGCATCGCTCCGGCGCCAGCAGCATTCCGAAGTCTGAGCGTCGCAACTGACGCAAGCAGAGCAGAAGTCGAGCGCGCTTGGGCCGTGCAAAGACCCTGCGGCGCCAACGGTGGTTGCCGGCGTTGATGGAAGGATAAGCCGGCCCCTAGATACGGGAATTGGTGTCTGTTGGTTTGTAAATGAGCCAACGATTGGATTTATGGTGGGCATAGGTTATTTGTATGCATATACATATAGATAGGCATCCATGCGCACCTTTTTGACTCCAGCGAAAGGCGGGAGGTTTTGCAAGCTGTGAAAATGCCACAGTTTCCTCTGAAATTCTGCATTCAAAAATGATCCTGATATCTTTTCCATGGCA
>Ga0126342_10000228_pt1 | contig 50786 bp, 40 predicted proteins | sample Cyp1metagenome_FD_92528 | JGI IMG/M metagenome (GOLD analysis project Ga0126342, IMG submission 92528) | Coral microbial communities from Lord Howe Island, Old Settlement Bay, Australia - Cyphastrea 1 metagenome | ecosystem: Host-associated > Invertebrates > Cnidaria > Coral ...
GATACCAGGGGGCATCCCATATCCCCAACACAGGTGATATAACCCCTGTCCTAACCTCGAAGTTTTGCCCGCTTTTGACTAAAAACCATGAAAGTGCTAAATGATCAAAAACAGCAGGCAATGTTAAAAAAAGAAAACAGCATGTAATAAACAACAATCAATGTCTTTGATTAAACAATCATTGCTTAACATTTTTAATGCAATGTTTAAAACACATCAAACAACCAATCTCAAGATACCAGGGCAAAATGGCATGGATCACTGATCGCAAAATATACAAAATACCCTCTGGTGTCCTCAAACATGGCTGGAAAATCCCAAGTTCGAAGATGTTCCGATTAAAACCATTTAAAACCTCCGTTCGAAAAAAGTCGATGTTCCTCATTTTCCCATCCATTTTTGCATGATTTTCCCATATTCCAAGCTCCATTTTTTCCGTGGGATATCTCATCAAAACCGGGGCTGATGGGTCGTCCTGTTCATCGATAAAGGCCCCCAGAGAGGCCATAGCGCCGCCCAGGTAAATCCCCAGACCGAAGATGGCGTTGGCCGTCGCCCGCGCCTCGATCTTTTCCGCGGATTCGAATGGGATTTTCATAGGGGGTTGCCCTAGGGTGAACTAACATAGCTATTGAAAATGGCCCATAGTTTGTTGATTTACCTATTCAAAATGGTGATTTTCCATAGCAAACTGTTAGTTTACCAGAGGGCACATGGAATTTTAAGGACAATGATTTGGAATTCTTAGGGTTAAATGGGATTCTAATGGGATCTTCATGGTGATGAAATATGGTCATTGATGTCATTGTCAATAGCCATGTAACAAATGACTAGTGGGCGCACTTGGAAGTGCAGTCCGGCTGTAAGCGGACATGTTTGACCATAGTGAAAAACAAATATATCCCAACAAACATGGCCAGCCAAATAACTCCAAATAACTAGGCGGTGCCCCAGTTCGTTAGCTAAGTTGGTGAACCTAACTCCAATTTCACTGGGGTTTATGATGCATATATATATATATATCTAAAGCATTGATGGTCAAAACCAACAAGCATGGGGGAGCACCACCTTGTACCTTTAAACATGTGGGAAATAACATGTTTTCTAACCAACCAAAATGGTGATTGAGAGTTGATATGAATCCGACTTGATTCAAATGGGGCATGGCCATTTCAGGTACCGAGAAATATTGGAGGCACCACATTTTTTGAGGCTAAGGGGATTTGCCCCCGGTTCATATGTGGTACAGTACCTTCATTTTAGGGTCCTGAATTTCCCATTGATCGAAGGGTTAACATGGGAATAGGAGAGATATAATGGGATATGCAACCAAGTAGCAATGTTTTCTTGGCAACAAAACGGTGATATGGTTGACAAATAATGGTTGATTACTTGTCTTTTATGGGGATTTACCTTCCAGCAAACTAACAGATTACTATGGGATGGCCTGTTTAGTTTGATGATTTACTGATGAAAAATGTTGATTTCTGCTATGATGGAAGGTTCCCATTGATAAGAACCAATTTTGGATGAGAAGGAATTCTCTGGCAATTGTCGGTTTCCCCACCTCCCGGGGAAACAATGAAAAAGCCAACTCACAGGTTTTGAAATTGGAAGGCTTCAAAACCATTAGTGTGGGTAAAACAATGCCATAAACCCCCCACTTGGGAATGGTTCATACCAACTTTAAAATAGGTGATCTGAGGGATGGATTATTATTGTTTTACCCATGGAAAAAACACCGTGTTTCCCTTCCAAAACATAACCCACGACCAGAGTTATTCTACCAATCCAACAGGATTGGCGTTCTTTTAGGGTGAACCCCAACTATCCCGAGTGGTTGGGAAACTCAATGAATGCGTAGCTCCAACTCGCTCCCCATAGCTCATAGGACATGTGACATGTGTATACAACCATAGCTCAGAACAGCTCCCTGCATTCCTGGATAGTCATATAAGCTTTAAAGTTTGATAATCAGTATACTATCAATAGCGATGCATAAGGTTCTATCCAATATATGACTGATTTTAAAGTTCTAAAGTTTGATAATCCCATTATATCAATTATACTATCAAAAGCTATTGCATTGTAGTTAGATTATCCCATAGTCCACAGGTACCATAAATGTATCCCATATAACATAACGTTAGTCATCATATAAATGTGGGTAAAACAATGCCACAAGCCATAGATTTTGGAATTTCTTATGCCACCTATAAAAATGATGACTGGGGGATGGTGCAAATGGCATTCTTTTACCAACTTTCATGGTAAATCAATGGTAAATCACCAATGATCTATGATTCAATCAGTATAAACCAATGAAAAAAAACATACCCTCTGGTAATTTAACATAGCTATTGACAATGGCCATTGAAATAATGAGTTTACCCATGAAAAATGGTGGATCTTTCCATAGTTTTTTGTGTTAACGTTTACCAGGCCGGGTAGATTTCGATGACATTCCCATGGCATTTTCCAACGATATGCCAACGATCTGCATCTGGGAAGAGCTCTGCGATCAACGAGAGCGCTGCTGGATTCGTGGCTGCCTGGCGGAGCGGAGCTCCGCAGCCGTGGAGCTGGTGGTTGAAGCCCTCGCACAACATCCAACTGGCTTTGGAGAAACAACATACAGTTATGGTCATTTATTGGTTATAACTGGTTATGAATTGGATTATACATTCCAATTCCATAAATGGGTGTTGTAAGTACTTATCTGGTTGGTGGTTTCAACCCCTTTGAATATGAAAGTCAGTTGGGATTATTATTTCCCAACTAAGTGAAACGTAAAAAAATGTTCCAAACCACCAACCAGATAATGGTAAAACAATAGTAAACCACCCATATTTTGATGGTTAGTTATACCTTATATGCTTTACCAACACTATATAATTTCTTCCAAACAAATGATTCAAATTGTGTGGGTATTCATTGCCGATTCTTACCAAGAATAGAAGCTGCTACATTATAAAAATAACCTTGAGAATTTAATTTACAAAAACCAGTGGACATCAGCAGATGGTTTGTTGGTGGTTTGGGGGCTGGCGGTTTGCTTTTTCAGGAGTTTCCCAGGAAAAAACACAGAATTGGTCGTGAACATGCGCGACAACATCCTCTCCAGAACTGCATTATGGAACCCAAGCTATGAAAATGCAAATCCACACATCACAAATCTGAAACCTTGAATTTCAGGTTCAAAAATAGTCAATAGATGTCACCCATTAACCAACTACTCAGCACTCAGCCAGTTTTCACCGTGACAAGTCACATTCAATCACGATTTCAGGCATGATTGTCGGTTTTTTTAACCCATATATTCCCATTGTTTTCCCACGTTTTCCCATATATTCTCATTGTTTTCCCATGGTTTTCCCACGTTTTCCCATGGTTTTCCCATGCTTTTCCTTAATAAATCCCATGTAAATCCTGACTTTCTCCCATGGTCCACCTGGCTGAGCCCCAGCAGCATGCGCAGCAATAGGACGCCGCCGAAGGAACTGCACAAGGCCATACCGGCAGTGCACAAGGACCTCGGAGGACTCCGGTCTTCAAGGGACAATCTATGGGAATATATGGGATTTATATGGAATTTATATGGGATTTATATGGGAAATATATTGGAAATCATGATGTTTAATAGGGATGATAATGGGATTTATATGGGATTTATAAGGGAAATATAGGGCCTTCCCAATGATTTCCCTGTTTATGGGAATGTATTATACAGGAAAACGTGGGAAAACCATGGGAAATCATTGGGATTTAGATCCGGGAGATCATTAGGAAATCATTGGGAAATCATGGGAATATAATAGGAGCATATGGGAAATCATGATCTCATTGGAGTAGTTGTGTTGGGAACATCTTCACCGGAACCATGGGAATTTTACCATTAAAACCATGACGGTATTGTGGTACGGCCAAAGTCATAAACCGTCCCCAAGCCATCACCATAGGTGGTATGAACCTTCCAACGTTGGAAGTTCATAACTTTTTTCTTGAAACACATTATATAAGGGGAATAGTACGGAATAGTGTTGTTGCATTGTAGTTAAGCCATATAAACCTCTGAATCACAATGCTAGTTTCGCACTACAATGTGGTTGACAGGATGACTGAATGATGATCATGGGAAACTTGATAGGGAATAATAGTCGCAGGGTCGGGAGATGCAAGTAGGACTCATTTTGGTTCATTAGTAGAGAATGGTACCACTGGTACCGTGGAAAAAAACAATGGTGACCCATAGTGTGGATTAGTGCGAAAAGTAATACATACTTTATGGCATTACTTGGTGAGTAAAAATGAATGTAATCCCAAAAAACCCAACATCTCAACACCATACACTTTGGAGAGCCAAAATGGGATTCTTATGGATTCTTCTTCATGAATCTCGAAAATGCACCAGCTCAATAAAGCCAAGACTCGGATGATGGTTGGAAGGATAACTTTCTTGGTGCCCTCTGGTAAACTAACATAGCTATTGACCATGGCCCATTTACTTCGGTGATTATCCATTCTACTAGGTTTTTCCATATAATAAACCATAGAAAATAGTTAATTTACCCACTCAACATGCCGATTCTCCATAGTGACCATAGTGTTTACCGTATGTTTACGAGGGGAAAAAATCTGTTCCTTCGCTCCATGGGATCCATGGCTTGGCATTACTTGGGATCCCCAAAGAAATCCCATCCCAATGTGGGTAAAACAATGCTGGTTGGTGGTTTTAACCATCTTGAAAAATATGAAAGTCAGTTGGGATTATCATTCCAAATAAGGAAAATAAAAAATGTTCCAAACCACCAATCAGAATGTCATAAAAAGGAATATATGGTTTCTACGAATCTTTTTCATAATCTTAAAAAAACATCTGTTTTAGAATTCGATTCAACATGGTGATGACTGGGGGATGCTGCAAATGGCATTGTTTTACGCACATTAATCAGATATTCATCCACTATTGGAATGGTGTATACCACCTATTTATATCTATTTATGGTGAAATTGGGATGATATAAATGTTATAAATAGAATGATATTGAAATTATCCCCAATAAATCATCCCCAATAAATCATCCCCAATTCTTGTTTTACTAACATGAATAATTGAATCCCCAATGGCCCAGCCGGGCTTTTTAAGGGCTCCCAACCACCCAAAGCCCGCCGCCGCCGTCAAGCGAAAGCGGTCCATGCAATCTGCAGTGACTCCAGCCTTGGAATCGAGGGCGCGCTGGATGCTGGGTCAAGGCTAGCGAAAAACCCATGGATTGCTGGGAAAATCTGGAGAAACATCCAGCAGAAAGGTTTCCATTGGTTTTTCCCAGGAAAATCTGCAGAAACATCCAGGAAACATCCATTCTTCCCAATGGATTGCTGGTGAAATACCGATTTTCCCATGAAAGAATGGGCAAATAACTGAACATGTTCCCTTAAGCCAACCGATTGAAACTGACAACGCAAGAAAACACATACCATCAAAAGTAAGGATTACAACTATAAACATGATTTACCATGATTTCAAATTTAAGCATCAAACACAGGGACTTGATCAATACAACAGGATACAACTGGTAGAATACTGTGTAATTTATCCACGGCGTCATAACCCCCATAAATAAGTTGGGATGTACGGTTTATGGTTTTGTGTTTCGTCATAGGTGCAGCCCAGGCGCCCACAGAGAAGCCACCGTAAACCTTGGATGATCCCCAAACTCATCCGATTTCTTGCCATGAAGCATGGACCTGTGGCACTTACCCATCTGTGAGAATGATGCATCTGCATATGTTGACAGAATATCCGAGAAAATTCCAGGGTGTACTGATCTCATCACCCTCCATCCTGGCAACACCATTGTATTTCGACCAGGGGTTTCATGTGTGGGCTATAGATCATGCTATTATCCTCATGTTTGCTGGCTAATTCCCAGCCATTCGTCGCGGTTCAAAAGGGGATGCCACAGTACTGCAAAATTTTCCTATAATCATAACAATATCACAAAAATAGTTTTGGATTTTGTGGGGTTAACATTCACTTTTCTATTGAAACATGAAACACTAGATATGAATAGGGGTAAAAACTGCATGATGCTGCATTGTCAACACCGGATTAGTACATTACTGGTTGGTGGTTGGCCTACCCCTCTGAAAAATATGAAAGCCAGTTGGGATTATGACATTCCCAATATATGGAAAGTCATTAAACAATATTCCAAACCACCAACCAGGTAATGGTAAAACAATAGTAAACCACCCATATTTTGATGGTTAGTTATACCGTTATACCAACCACGTATGGTAAACTTGGGGCTGGTTTGCTACTGCTTTACCCCCATTGTTTATGGTAAATCCCATATAAATCCCATTATCATCCCTATTAAACATCATTATCCCATCATTATCCCATCATTATCCCATCATTATCCCAGTATCCCATCATGATTTCCAATATATTTCCAATATCCCAAGGGGGTGTCACCATCGTGTCACCCTTGACGGCACGGGTGGGCGCCACGCAACGGCACGGTGAAGCCCAGAGTGGCGAAGAAGCCGTAGTCCGCCGAGGTGAAACTCAAGTCCTGGATCCGAGAACGATTGGAGGTACCAACCATATATAAGGCCTATACTTTAGGCCTATGTAAGGGAATATCCCCACAAAGTATGATATAATGCTTGGAAAGAAAGGAACGTAATTATATTATACTATAATATATTATATTATATTATATTGCATCATATCAAACTAATATATATATATACATGTATTATATCAATATAGATTTTAGATGACGAAGAAAAAGAAACCATACAGACTTTGCATGATGAAACTTGAAACAAATGGTTTGGTGGTTTGGAAGGTTGTTCCAAGATGTTCCAAGTATGAAAGTCTCATTGGGGGCCTCAGTTTTGAACATAGAACAAAACAGTTGGATGGACTAACATGCCCATATGCTCCATGTATGAATATTTACCAACATTTACCCTAAAAATCACAGAAATGTAGGTAAATATACCATACATGGAGCATATGGGATGAGATGCCCTAATCATATATCTGTCTGGTTATCTAGCGAGCTATTTATCTCTCCATCTCTTTATCTCTGTCTCACTTGAAATGTTCGCAGCTTCTTTGAAAACCCTTTGGTGCACTTCATTCATGGATAACTCATGATAACTCACTTACTGGTTGGTGGTTGACGGACCTACCCCTCTGAAAAATGATGGAGTTCGTCAGTTGGGTTTATGACCTTCCCAACATATGGAAAGTCATAAAATTCCATGGTTCCAAACCACCAACCAGTATATCTCATTAACCATTATTAACCATTATTAACCATCATTAACCATAGAAATATCATATTACCATAGATATCTGGTTGGTGGTTTTAACCATTATTATTAACCATTATTAACCATTATTAACCATTATTAACCATTATTAACCATTATTAACCACCATTATGGCTGTTCCAGTCACCACCAACCAGCTTACCTTGCGCCCAATGGCCTGATTCATTGCTCGCCCCGCCTGCGACGATTCGGCGCTCAGCCGAACATTCATTCGCAGCGGTGAAGTAAACATAGCTGCTATAGCTATTCAAAAAGGCCCATTTATATCATTTATAGTTGATGTTTGTCCATTAAACATGGTGATGTTCCATGTTTTTTTTCGTTAAACATGGTGATGTTCCAAAGTTTTTTCATTCAACATGGTGATGTTCCAAAGTTTTTTCATTAAACGTGGTGATGTTCCAAAGTTTTTTCATTAAACATGGTGATGTTCCAAAGTTTTTTCATTAAACATGGTGATGTTCCAAAGTTTTTTCATTAAACATGGTGATGTTCCAAAGTTTTTTCATTAAACATTGTGATGTTCCAAAGTTTTTTCATTAAACATTGTGATGTTCCAAAGCTTTTTGTATGTTTGCCAGAGGGTAAATGGAACATGCCATGGACAAAGTTCTGCCTATGATCCTATTGTTTACAGGGAACATCAGGGAACCTCAGAGGCGCAGGTTTCAAGCGACCCTTATCGATTTAGCCAAATATGTTGGACAAATGAATCAAAATTTGTCCTTCAAAGGTACACTGCCTGGTTTGTAGTAGGTCCAAAACCACTTTAAGCAATACTTTTAAGTGACCAACAGGCATGATTGAATGACATGCTACAGGACTTTTTGTTTGGTCAATTCATCTAGGCACCTCAGTGTCAAAATCTGAGCAGACAAATCATGACCAGATGACAGGCAGTCCGGAAACTCTGCATGAAAGTCGGTGGTTTGTGGCTTCAATCCCTCTCAAACATATTGTTCCCTTGGAACAATCTTCAAAGATAAAGATGGTCAAGTAATGTCAAATATATGTCCAATATGACAAGTTCACAACAGAAAAAACGATGACACCACCCTTTCCTTAGCCATTTACGTTTTTGGACCAAGCGAAACTGCAGTGCCACCTGGGTGGGGTCACCGAAATCCACCAAGTAAAACGGCAAGGCGCGACCTGGGGGCGGAAAATGGTCGACCCACCCTGCTGAACACCGCTATGAGCGCTTGAAGAAAAATGTTTGGATAAGCGCGGGCAATAGTAGAGACACCCCCCAAAAAATAATGCAAATAGGGATGCATGGGGCACAAATGTAAGTGTCAAAGCATTCAATCAGGTCGCAAGAACCACCCTTTCAACCCTTGGTGGAAGCGGTGTCAAACGCCTTCGGCTACTTTAACAGCGATGGCATGAGAGATTGGTGCCTGCATTTTCCACAGGCGCGCTCACATCTGGTGTCTGCCAGAACGCATGTCTAGTTTTTGTCTGGCATGGCCTGGCCAAATCCCAATCTTTGATACTTACATCCTAAATATTTACTATGGTCAAATCAGTTAGATCCCGTTTTTTCCCTATTGTTCATCACATCCTACATTTTTTTTGCTTGTTCAGGTCCCATTTTTTTCATCCCCCCCAACTCAAGCCCTGTGGCTCCCGGCAAGCTTGGTTGGCCACGCAGGCCAAGAGCAACAAAGCCAAGATCTGAACCCTTGGGATCTTCCAGGACCTGATCTGCCATGAAGTTTCTGAAAAATTGAGTTATTTCATGGGGATTACCCTCTGGTAAACTAACATAGCTATTGAAAATGGCCATTTATAGTGGATTTACCCATGAAAAATGGTGATTTTCCATAGTTATGTTAGTTTACCAGAGGGTATTTTCATAATGATTGGGATATCTATAGGCATGAAACCAACCATTTGGAATGAGGATGTCTGTTGGTGCATCATGGATCTTATTATATATTATTATAGTGCTCCAAATGCCATCTGAGAAGGTGTTTAGACCCCAGCCAAACCAGCCCAAATACACAACCAGAAGGTGGTTGGAGACATAGGGATTGGCATGAAACCAACGACATTGGTTGATATCAAGAGGAGAAAAATGTTGGTTTATAATTCAATGGATTACCGGGGGTCTCAATCAGTTTTATATGTTTTATGGATTAGAACAAATTGGATTTCCTCCATAGGTATTTGATCTTCCCCCAAGATGACCACGATAAGGATCAACCAATTCCTATATTAAATGCCGCATTTGGATACCTTTGTGGATGAACATCCATTTAAGCATCCATTTACTAGCATTTGTTAGTTGTTTCTTTCAGCCCCAAAAGCTAGAAAAAACTCTTTGATCATCCCAAGTAGACTAAAATAACAAAAAAACGATGTTCCGAAAACAGTGTTCGTTCACATCCTCATTTTTCCCATTCTTCCAATTATATACCATTTGTAGGTTGTAATTACCTTACAGTGTTTTTTCATGGTTTCAGGTTGGTGATTCTCCCCCATGACTTGCGAAACACGGGCGATGCGCGAAACACGGCGCATCGCAGTGCCCCCGACCAGTCCGGCGCCCGTTCGGAAGCGTTTTCGAGGCTTCCATCGTGCGAGTGCGCCTTCCTGAAGCTGGACAGTCTCGGATGGTGATTTGCTTGGGCCAACTGATAAGCCTCCCAAGAATTACTGTATATATTATAATTATATATAATTCCATATCAATCTTATCAGTTGCTGTAATTGGATATCATCATTATTAGTAGTTTGTAAATTTGGGAGTCATCATGTATCTTATTGGATATCGATATTATCATTCTAGTGATTTATAAATCTGTGAATCCTCATCCAATTTTTGGTGTTGGGAAATCATCTTCATGAACCTTCTCAAGGGAACTGATTGAACTGATGAATCAACCGTGGCGATCTCCAGCCTTAGCGGGCTGGACTGGTTTACTGGACGTCCACTTCGTCCAGCCTCGGCGGACAGAGACCAATGGCACATTCTTTTTTTTGGTAGTCGTCGGCCGTTATGTTGGAAACAAACCACCTTCTATTGTATGATATGTATATACTATATATATATATTATATATATAATTATATATATATGTATATATCATGTGAGAGGGCGGCGTAGCCACGACTAATCCGACAGATAGTACCCCACGACAAGGTTTCGACGTATCCTCGACTATCTTGCGCCCGTTGTGTGTGTGTGTGTCAATTTGTGCATGGAGACATGGCCCTTAAATCCAATTTCTTGTTGGTTCTGGCTGCCAACCCTCTGGTGAAATCCCCATCTATGACGTTGGCTGAAGCTCCAGGTTTCTGATAAAATCCTCCACCTTGAATCCTCAATCTTCATGAATCCACTAAAAAGGTCAAACAATGAAACTACCATTAAAAGTATCAATTTATCCGGTTTCTGATAAATTACCCAGAAAAATGAAGCCCCCTTTTGAATTGGTCCCCAGGTTTCATGGAATTTTAATCCCTGATTTTCCCTGGTCCTCATGAAAGCCCAGCTGCGTGTTTCTGGAAGGACACAGCCAGCGTGGCGGCTGCGGCCATGAAACCCGGGCTCCGACCTGCACCGCAGGGCCGCAGGGCTGGAAGCTTGTCCAAACGATCCGAGACCATCCCACCAAATCAACGAATTGTAGCAACCCCCCAGAGAAAAAAACAACAAACATAAATGGGGATGGGTCAAAACCCTGGTACCTAGTGAACTGGTAAATGGATGTTCATCCCACTAAAAATGTATCTATAGGTATTGACCCATACCCAAATATCTACAACTGTACGTGTAACTATTGCAGTAGGTTTTGTCTGTATCATTTTCAGAGTTGCTACCACCAAAAATTAACGTAGACCCTGGTTTTGACCAAAAAATCCTCTGGAAAATCGTGATTCTCAGGGTCCATGGGGATGTTGGGGGTATTTTCTAGGGGTATTTTCTATGTCCCGGACCCCTCTCAAAATCTCACCAAGTCTTATCCAAAATCATCCCAATCCACCCAATCATCAACCTGACTTCCCCCAAAGGAGTCAATTGGCTCAAAGTTGGTACTGTATGATTGTCACCACGGCAAACATGCTGCCGCTCGATTACCAGGAAAAGTGATGCTTCACAACAATTGTCAGAAAAAACTACGTGGAGGTTTCCTGAAATAGGGGGGTACCCCCAAATCATCCAATTTTTTCATGCTATTTTCCATGAAATGAACCATCCAGCTATGGGGGTACCCCCATGACTATGGGTTTCCCCGCCGTATGTTTTGCGAAACGCGCACCTGAAGGCGTCCGACAAATCAATGGATCATAGATGGCCATCAGGAGCAGCCGGGGCCTTCCTGCAAGCTTCACTGCAAGGTCAGGAATCAAATCACATGTTTTTAAAGGCCGATAAGGGATGTTAAGGGATGTTTTTTGGGCCTCAAATTCTCCCACTTTATGGCCAAAACATGGGGAACATGAGTTTTGTCTTTCCATGAGATACCGATTTGCAGTTTCAATGGGTCGATTCATTATTGCTGTAACCGGAAACCATTTTGTTCACCGGCAAGTACGTCCATTTCCTGCACACTTTTCGAGGCTGAGCAGGGAGGTCATCATTGCAGGCAGAGACGGAAATTGAAGATACTTGAAACCACCCACCAGTTTCTATTGAACCTATCAGTGGTTACAAATCCTCCGTGCTCTGACGTTCTATTCCTGATCTGAAGTTGGAATATCGCATCTGCATGTGGCCACTTCCGCATGTGCATTGGCGCACGAGTTCCACAAATCCCTGCAGCATCTGATGCCATAGGACCTATTCCCTCATCATGCAGGTAGTGTATACCCTCTAGCTTGGGCACACGCATATGGGCTGCAAAATATCGGTACATGTCTCCGCATCATGTCGTTGGGCTGTTTCATTGGCGTTGCGTTCTTCGCACCTCTACAACATGTCCAGATCTTTTCAGAACAGAAGATCTCTCTCTCTCTCTCTCTCTCCATCGCCACCAGGGAGATCCAGAATAGAAGATATTCTAAGAAATTCTATGATAATAATATATTCTATGATAATATTATGATAATGGTTATTAGTGAATAGATGATAGAAGATATTCTAAGGTATTCATACTCTCGGATTCCCACGCACTTTCGGTCCCCATTCTTCCGAAAGCATCCCATGATTGCGATCCGGCTTCACCCATCCACTGGCCTAACTTCCTATCATCCAGCTAGGGCCTATGGAGAAAACACATTTAAAGTGGGATCTATAAGCAGCAACCATTGGGATAAAGGCCACCAACAACCCAAAACACTGTTGTTCAACATGTTTGGAACATGGTTCACACACATTTTCCAAATTTCCCACTTCTGTGGCCAAAAAGATGTAATGGGATGGTTTTTGAGGTTCAACACACTTCTTTGCGCTGCATCCCCTGAATACTGCGCGCCTGCGACACTGGGGGGCGATGGAAAGCCCGGCGATGCCATGGCAGATGCACATGGCAATTTGTTTTCGGTGCCGAGTTAGTGCACTTGGAGACCTGGGGTTGGAGCATCAATAGCATCGAATTCATTATCAGAAAGATTCAGAAATTGGGTAAATTCTATCAGATTCTCGTAAATTACCACAAGTTGGGGAGTTTTAACCCAGTGTTCAACTTAGGAATTGGTCTTGACCTTTCCTGACTACATAGACAGCAATTACTGCACATGATTGCATCGTGTCGAACCAAGCTCTAACTGCAAAATGACAGTGGTGAAATTCGGCACGAAGCCTGTGACTGCCATTGTCAAACTATGTCCTCCTTGGGCTCTTTCTATCGCCATGATCAGACGCCATTGGTGCGTGTTTGTTCTACACGCCATTGGTTTTTGAGCTGCGGGGACGTGGGCCCAATAGTACTCCAATGTTGACCCATACATTCAGCTGCTCCCGATGACTTGGCATCTTTGGGAGGTCAAAAACCAGGCATCCTGCGGCATCCTGGCTATTGGCTATTAAGATTTTAAGTCCCCAGAGCTACAGTTTGGCTCACTTCCAACACATGAAATTCAACCATCCAACATTTCTCCAACGTTGTCCGTCCTAGTCTTGAAGCACTATACTCACTATACTCCCTTATATAGAGTACACGTTCATGCTCAGGTGCTGCGAGGTTCCATGACATGATCCAAGGGGCTGGGGCAAAGGAGGGCACAGGTGCCACCGCAATTTTTGTCTGGCAATGGTCAATTGCAATAGTCAATCTACAGACACAACCTATATACTAGAAACAACCTACAAAAAATAAACACCCACACACACACACATATATATATAGATAGAATAGATACACATACATATTCCCATTGGCAGTGTTTATTTTCAGGGAATGTACTAATGTAGGACACAAATCCTCCATGTATGGCATATTTACCATGTAGCTATCTGGGCCAGCCTTGCCTGTGAGGTCGGACAGTGATCATTGCCATCCCCCAAACTAACATAGACCCTGCGAATGACCAATTTTTAGAGGAATGTATCCCGCTCTCTATTTGGCAGGGTCTATGTTAGTTGGGTCGATGGAATATTCCCCTTATGCACATACGTACGTATATATATATATATATATGCGTATAAATGGCAATTGTGATCAACTGTCTGCATTGATTGTATCCTAAAAAATCACAATGTTTTAATGTAATATATCGTGATAATAGTTTTCATACAAATGTGTATATATATATATATATTTGTATATAGATATATATGATATATATTTGTATATATATACATATAGATATACACAGTATATACACATTGTATATGCAGTGTGTATGTGCCCATGTTCAAACACAGACCCAGCACGGCATCATGAGAAAATCATCGAACATCGCCGCTTCGCCTCGTGCGGCAGAGCGCCGCAAAAAACCTGAGCGCAACAGTTGGGGTTGAGAATCATCTTTTAAATTGTTACATAGCGATTGAAAATACAATTAAAATAGCATAATGGTAATGTTTGGTAAATCTTTGAACTAAATGGGTTTTGGACAGTATTGGTAAATCACGACATGGGTCATCGGAACCAGAGCTATCTTAAATTACTATAAATTACTAAAGGGTATGGACATCGTGTTTTTCTCGAAAGACAGTGGATTAAGATAACCTTCCCAGGAACAGGCTAGGAAAGATTCTATCGCGTCCTTCAAGGATTTCTATCGAAAAAGAATCCATTTAGGAACAACCTCGACCCCCAAGCCCTTGGGGAAAATTATGGGGGTTTTTGGAGTTCACCGTCGATTGATTCTATCCGAAACACCGTCCGATACCCTCTGGTAAACATACAAAAAACTATGGAAAGATCCACCATTTTCAATGGGAAAATCCACTATAAATGGCAATTTTCAATAGCTATGTTAAATTACCAGAGGGTACTACTTTGGCCTACTAATTTGGTCTTGGTTCCTATAGGACTTTGTTTGAGCTGCATGTCTTTGGCATTAATTAGTGAAAAAAATGCAAACAAATATGTCTGCAGAACCTAAAACAAGGAAAACACCTGCAAATCGAGAAACCTTTTTGTTTTGGGCGGTTTACTTTTTTTTTTTGGAGTTCCGAAATTCCTCAGGTTTTATGCATGTGGGGGCAGTGCTGAGATTTTCCCGGAAACATACTATACACATTCGGACCAATGCGAATCATCCTTTGGGTCGTTGGACCTCTCCTCTTAGAACGATATATTTTTCTCGGCAGTGGAAGGTCAATATGCAACAACCTCCCGTGAGCCGGGACCAAAGATATACCATCTACTTGGAATTGTTTGGGGCCAAAATAGCAAGACACATAAAGACATACTACAAGTATATCCAGTATATCTATGGTATGTATACCTTGGGTTGTTCCAATTCACCTTTCTATGGGGTATTTTTTTTTTAATGAGGAGAATGGATCAATGGATGATATGACAGATTATCGGATGATGATACCGTGATCTGGTTCGATTTCACCCAAAAAAACGACATACTGGGATGTTGCTGATGATATTTATCCAACGTATCTTAACTTACTTGTACGATTGTTCAAGAACTGGGGTTGCCATAAAGGCAGAAAAAAACCTCGCCACCATGGGCAACTCCATTTTGAAATTCTTAGCCAGCCCCCCAAAAAATAGATTGAGCATTTGATCATTGCAGTTTCAAAGAAACACTGGTGGTTTCTACCTGAGAAAAAATGAATGATTACAGTATATCATCATCTTCCGGTTTATATCTTCATGAAAAAACAAGGAACAATTAGCATCCCTGTTCAGTTCCCCATTGATATATCACTAACCTCCGATAGAAAATGAGTCAAAATACTAACTCAATCAGGTCATCTAATCATCAATCACTCAGTCAGGTCATCTAATAATCCATCCTGAACCATGTTTTTAGGTCAAAATATGTCAATATCCATTCTTCATATAAAAAAAAAAAAAACATCCATTCTTCAATGTCCATCGAGTTTGCGATGTGGGTAAATATAGAATCATAAACCATCCCCCATGTTTTACCCACATTATTCATAGAGTTTCTATATATAAACTCAACATAAATCCCAGCCACCACGTCATCGCCCAGCAACCGCAACGCAACGCGGCAGTAACGCGTCACTGGAACATCTCGGGGGTCGACACCTCAACTGCCGCGCCACGTCTTCTGCGTCCCGCGCTCGGCAGCGGTGCCTGGAGAACTCCCAAACAGATTAACAAGGAAAAGTAGAGCAGCATAGGGATAAAGGAGTTTTGAATTTTCTATCATTTTGGGGATGGCCATATATACCTATATATACTATACATAGAATTGCACACACACACACATATATATATATACACTATCTCTCTGTGTATATATATATATATGTACACAGTATATTATATAGAAAACAATGGTGAGATCGTGGCGACTTCCCTGTAATTTAACCAACTTTCTCCAGCGCCATCTCCAACTCGAGAGACCTGCACAACGCCCTTGGCGGCACGAGCTGGTGCCTGCGCTGTGGGTTTAGTCAGGGATGAAGCCGGTGAAACATATGCTGAAAACATGCGAATGTAAGGAATACAATGGTGAACATAGGGAAAGCACATGATAATGGTTGATGCTGATTTTAATGATACTGATGATTTTTTATTGTTGATGATGATGGTGATGATGATGATGATGATGATGGACATGGGCGTGCTGTGAAAATCTGTATCAGGATCAAAAATGTCTGCCAAACATATTCGAACAAACCCGTTGTCTCACCATAAATCCATTCCACCATATTCCACCTAACATTAAATACCACCCAAAGAAATCCTGGTTCATTGGGTCTATTCATTTTTGGGAGCATACAAGTGGTATTTAATGGTAGAGGACGGGGTTACCACCTTTGGAATCCCACGGCAATATCCTCACGCGCACTGAAAGGCAAGATACATGTAATATAATTCAGATCAACATTAGATCAACAAAAAAACGTGCAAACACACATACACATGTACATGTACATATATATATATATATATATATGTGTGTGTATGTTAATTACATGGACAAAATACATAAACAATCATATAATAATATATGTATACATATATATGTAGTATACATATATGTAGTATATATATATGTAATATATATATATTATATGTATTGTATGCATATATATATATATATATGATCTATAATATGTATGTAATATATATATATATATGTATATGTATATACATGGCAAATAATACCAAACCATCCCCAATATCCCAAAATACTACTCAAACAATTGTAACAAAAATCTAACCCAAAAATCAACCCACAAAACATGTGCCAATCTTTTTTTGGGATAGATGAAACATCAAATCATCCTTTGCTTATTTGGGGTGATGATTTTGATATACCCTCTGGTAAACTAACATAACTATGGAAAATCACCATTTTCAATGGGTAAATCCACTATAAATGGCCATTTTCAATAGCTATTTTGACATAACCAGAGGGTATATGTTGATCACCCCAAAGGCCAGTCCGGGGCACGTGGCATCACCATGCATCACCCACCCCAAAGGAGCGCCCCACCTGTGGCATCACCATGGGGAAATCCAGGATCTTGCCGGTGGGATCCAGTAAAATCGGCAGCCTCGACTGGCTCGACTGGCTCCGAGCTGATTTTTTGATGGGATGATATGGGGATGGGTCAAAACCCTGGTACCTCTGGTGAACCCCAAGTCATAGCTGGGTTAAAATGGATGTGAATAACCCACTAAAAATGTATCTATAGGTATTGATCCATACCCACATGATAATACTGGGATAATGATGGGGTAATGTTGTTTTTTTTTTCCCAGTATCCTATGAACATGATGTTTAATAGGAATGATAATGGGATAATGATGGGATAATACTGGGATATGAGTGGATAGACCCCCTGGTACACTAACAGTTTGCGAACTGGAAAAGCACCAGCGATTGAACAGGTAAAACAACGAACTAAATAGGCAATTTTCAATAGCTATGTTAAATTACCAGAGGGTAGAGAGATCTCAAGCTTCGCTGAAAACATGATGAAACAATGGTGAAACAATGAATGATAAAGACTGGGATATGACTGGGATATGGTAACCCCTAACACCTGGCTGCCCCCTTTAGGTTGTAGGCTGCCAGTGGGGAAAGCATCCCCTAGGCAGGAATGGCATAGTCCCAGCTTTGGGATGGAGAACAACACAAATTATATTCAAACCATTTGGAGACCACCAAGCTGTTTCATTGCATAAATGTATATGTATATATAGATTATACATTATTTGATTATAGAATTATATATATATAGGCACATATCAATTATTAATCCATGATTACCCATTTGTGTATATCTGTGCCGGTTAGGTCCCATCATTTTCATGCCACGCCATCCCGGGCCATCGCCATGGCCGCCATGGTACCACTCTTTGTCAGCACGGGCCATGATGGGACTCCCCTGAAGCCGGACGATGTTTGGATGCAGCCCCTGTACTCGAGCAGGAGACACCTGGGGCAGGTCAACTGGGGCGATCTATGATCTGGTTGCATAATAACCCTAAAAACACGCGGAGCGTACAGTGTATATGTACAGCAATTATATATATATATATATATATGTGTGTGTGTGTGTGCGCGTGTGCTGATACAAAGATTCATTAAATGTCGCTTATATATATATATGCTTATACTTATATAACGTATCTGTTGCAATTGATTCATGATATCTACACAGGCTTACAAGCATATGTGCACGCACACAGCCGGTCGAGGCAAATGTAGTATTTCAGGATGGGCGCGCTACCGCTGATGGGTCCCGGAAAAAGGTGATGTAGGGATCAGCCTGAAAACTAGCAGCGAGTGGTTGCAGGGCCAACGCCAATCCAGGAACTCAAAAGAACTTAACTGTTCGCAATCATTTCCACTCCCCTGCTATGCTACCCCAAAAAGGGCAGAAAAGGGATTTGCTGTTTCAGAAGGAACAGCCTTTCCATCTTCTTTGGGTTCCTGTAAGATCCTATACATCTGAGGTGGCCCACCTCTTGCAACGTTTTGAGGTGGCACGGGCCCACTCCACCCATGGCTTTCTCCAAAGAGATCAGATCTTCGTTTTCTGATACGCTCTGCTCATCAGTCACATGGCTTGAACCGTCCACATTTAGTTGCAGTATCATACAGTATCCATTTATATACATCTTATAGTGGATACTTAAATCCATCTATCATACAGTATCCATTTAATCTTATATTTATATTTAACTATCACTTTTTCCATGGATTTCCCATGGGATTTCCCAGGCATAGGCAGCCATGACCGCTTCCGGGTTGCCTCCAGCACCTTTTTGCTGTTGAAGCCAGGCAGCTTCTCTCCACCTTGGATCCAAGTTGGATGACCCGCCCATGGCCGAGCCACTGGCCTTGATGGACCATGGTTTAAGCCATGTAATGCCAGGTATACCCTCTGGTTATGTCAAAATAGCTATTGAAAATGGCCATTGATAGTGGATTTTCCCATTAAAAATGATGATTTTCCATAGCTATGTTAAATTACCAGAGGGTACATGAAATATATCTACCATCTGGTTATGACATTCACAGTTTGCCATGGAAAGATCCAGCATTTTTAAGAACGGTAAACCATCGAACTAAATGGGCCATCTATACCATGGCAAACTGTTAGTCATAACCAGAGGGTAAATGTATGTAAATGTCCATGGCAAACTCTTAGCTGAAAATCCGATCTACCAACCTATGGTGATTCAGACATCGCCCAGACCCCTTCGATCCAATTCGATCAGCGGCTCTGCTGACCATGAAACTCATCTCTGAATCTGGCTAAGGCCTTCAGGGTTTCAGCAAATTTACCCTCTGGTAGACTAATAGCTATTGAACATGGCCATTTATAGTTCATTTACTCAAGAAAAATTGTGATTTTCCATATGTTAGTTTACCAGAGGGTATCAGGTTCAGAGATCATCGGAGCCAAGTGTGTTGGAATATCTGGAATCGAATAAATGCGGGCTAGACCCAACCAGAGCTTTGAGGAGAAAATGAGCGGGATAATATAACATGTTTCAGCCCCATTATCCTCCAGTGAACTAACATAATTATGGAACATGGCCCATTTATTGTAAATGATTTATGAAATGGCCCATAATAATGGAACATTCCCATACATAAATAACATAATTATGGAACATAATTGATTTAACTATAGCAGCTGTAAATCAATTGCCGATTGACACGCGCGGCGTGCGGTCACAAACTCATCACCAAGCTTTGCACAACCCGGCCTTGGAGGTCCGGAAGTTCAAGAAACAATAGCCCACATTGCACTTGTTCCTGCCAGCCAGGAACCATGGGTACAACACGCAGGTGTTGTGAATTGAACGCGATGTTGTTTGCGGACTAGCCGCACCACTCAAAAAACCATCGAGGTCGAGGATTTACAAATTACTACGTGAATCCAGTAAATAAATGGGTATGGATCAATACCTATTAATACCATTTTTAGGGGGATGAACATCCATTTACCAGCTATTTTGATGTTCACCAGGGGGATAGGGTTTTGACCCATCCCCAAATCCCAAATCACATACTTGTCACCTGAAGCTGCCAAGAAATTACCCTCTGGTAAACATACATTAAAACTATGAAAAGATCCACCATTTTATAGCTGGGTAAATCCACTATTTCTATGGCCATGTTCAATAGCTTTTTGTATGTTTACCAGAGGGTACATACATTTACCATCTGGTTATGACTAACGGTTTGCCATGGAAAATCACCAAAATAAATGGAGGTTTCTAGCTTGGAAAATAATCTATAAATGGGCCATTTTCCATGGCTATGTATGCGTTCCCAGCATTGTTTCTCCGTCCTATTACTGCGGGATGTATCAAGGATGGATCAAGGACCTTTGCTCCCCCAGCCTGAAGTCAATGGGCAGGTAGAGAAAGTCGATATCACCTGAGCCATGACGGGCAAAACTTGGCTTTGCTATGGTTTCATAGCAATAGACTATAGACAAAACCAGAAACATATTCAAAGTGTCTGAAGCACTTTGGGGGGTACCATCAAACAACCCATCGTTTTCCAATCATTTTCAGATATTTTCGGATGTTGAGGGTCCGTGGAATAGTTGTGGCCCCTAATTGGTCATTTCAAATGGATTGAAAACGTGGCAATAATTTCTTAACCTCAGGACCTTTTCTGTTTCACGCAGCGGTGCTACTATTTTCTTCAATTGATGTATTATGTCTATCGCGCAGGGTTACCAGGCAAGACACAACATGATAGGGTGGTTTGAATCTAGCTGCGCCTTTTTCAAGTGCCTGCGCCCTTTTCTTTTCAAAAGAGCAGAAACATGAGGGCCAAAAAGACAAGGCGGATAAAAGCAGGTGCAGGGAGACTCCAGGTACGTGAGTTTACTGAAAATGGCCATAGAAATAGTAGATTTACCCATTAAACATAGTGATTTTCCATAGTTTTTTGTATGTTTACCAGGTTACCAGAGGGTAAAATCCAAGTGTGTCAACAATGGATCAATCAGCTCATCGACGGGGGAAGCTGATGAATCACCATGAATCACCCTCCAGCTGTGTAACTTGCCACTGAGCAGCGTTTAAAAACCCGTTAAGTCATTCCACTACTATCTTGGCAGGTATTCGGTTATATATTCGCTATGCCTATGAAATGGGTGATGAATAACCCCCTAGTCCCCAACAAACCAGCTTTTGTTGACTCACTATACTGTCCGATCAACAGCCAGCCTTCATGGCTTTTGCATCGCTTTGGTCACTGCTTGACAATGGCAAAACATCCCCAAAACGGCGCACCTTTGTAGCCACAGCTGTTCAGGCGGCTCACCAGCTTGTCGCGCATGTACCTAAGGCATCGTGGGTATCACCCTTGAGGGAGGGAAAAAAAAAATGTCTACGGAAAGCACGCTTTGTTGAGCAAAATCAGATACCCTCTGGTAATTTAACATAGCTATTGAAAATCACAATTTTTAATGGGAAAATCCACTATAAATGGCAATTTTCAATAGCTATGTTAAATTACCAGAGGGTATTACAACATCATACAACATCTAAGAAGGCTTCAAAAGCTAGGGCCGGAAACGGTTCGGAACCCCATGGGTTTCACCCAAAGTGCTTGACTTAGTCCTGGCTAAATTAAGGCCGGGGATTGAGCCCCCTTAGGAACCATCATTTCAGTGATGTCACATTGAGGACATGATGCTTCATCTAGATATTTTTGAGATGTCCCATGCCAATGTTGAAGGGATTCATCAAAAGATACCAGGAGATTCGCACGGATGCCTTTGATAAGTGCACATGCCTTTGGCCTTGCCATTTTTCTACCGCCTTGATGTGAGCGAAGCAAAATATGTGTCAAAGCAAAATAAGCGCTCATCGCTAATCTCAAATGCCATGCCTCCACCCAAACTGGTCTTCAAGCTAGCATCAACCATCCCTGCTGAAAGATGCGAAACGGGGCAAACAATGAACTATTAGACGAACCACCACTGAAATACACACAACCTCATTGTTTACCAAGTTTTACCCAATATATCCCAATATACTGCAGCTCTTTTTTTGTGCCCAGCTGCTTGTTTGGAAGATTTCGCAGCATAGCTGTTGTGTAGCCCATTCTGATCCAACTATCGCCACCATCCTCCTCGGCATCAGGAAACATGTTTTTTCTTGGGCTGGCTGGAGGTATCCCAATCGCCATAAATGTTAAATTATGTTACTTGTGAGGTATTGTATTAACACTTAAATATAATGTCTGGTTGGTGGTTTGAACCATCTTGAAAGATATGAGTTCGTCAATGGGAAGGATTAATTATCCCATATATGAATTGGAAAATAACAGCCATGTTTGAAACCACCAAACAGATGTTATCCAATAAGATACCCTCCAGTAAATTAACATAGACCCTGGCAGTCATCGGGGTTGGAAGATTAGTTTCCACTAAAAATTGGTCATTTTCAGGGTCCAACTGTTTATTTACCATAAGATAATGATATTAATCATTGATTATCATTATTAACCAGTATTAACCATTATTAACCATTATTAACCACTATTAACCACTATTAACCACTATTAACCACTATCAACCACGATTATCCCATTATTAACCACTATTAACCACTATTAACCACGATTAACCACGATTATCCCATTATTAACCACTATTAACCACTATTAACCACTATTAACCACGATTATCCCATTATTAACCACTATTAACCACTATTAACCACGATTATCCCATTAAATGATGACCATGAAATCTTGGAGAACGTGGATCGAATCACCGAATCTGGCCGAGGTACTGGGCCGGATTCATCCAACAAACCTGGGAGCTGTGAGTGGAAAAAAATGAGCCGCCTCGAAGATTGTTGGCACGTTTTTCCTTTAATATATGGTTGCATATATATATAATTATACAAATAATTATATATATAATTATATATATATATTGAACAAAAAAATATATTTTATATATATATAATTCTATCACATATATATATATATATATGTATATATATATATATAATCAAGCCATCATTGATGCTGCCAATCTGGATGGGTGCGGCAAATGGAAGAACCTTGGGCCGTGGATATCACCTGCGACAGCATTTTTTTTTGCAGGGTTTCATCGCCTGAAAACACTTCAAGAACTCACGGACGGGGGCTGAAACCACAGTTGATGGTGTTTTCATGATTAACTGGTTGGTGGTTTCAACCCCCCTGAAAAATATGAAAGTCAGATTGGATCATCATCCCAACTATTGGGGAAAATAAAACATGTTTAAAACCACCAACCAGTTAAAATATGATAAAAAGTCATAATGAAGTTGATTAACGTTTGGATGTGACTTTTGGACATGATAAACGGTATTCATCATGGTTGGTAAATATGACAATATAATTGCCTAATTAATAATGGCTGTTATAATTTGGACAATATAAGTAACTTAATTTACTTGTGGTTGGGTTGGTAAATGTCATACTTAAACATCACCTAACTATTGCGGATATAATATCCAACATATTATTACTTGAAAGAGATATTCAAAATCCCAAAAAAAACCAAGGACATTTACCAACCCCTGTTCAAGTTTGATCCTCTTTCAAGTGATTTTGATCCTTGAGCTTTGAGATCCTACTTCGCAAAATTGTGGCCGAGCCCAGGCTGGAAAGGAGTCTCAATGTGCAGTTGGGGTCTTTGGCCATGTAATATCATTTACCCTCTGGTTATGTCAAAATAGCTATTGAAAATGGCCATAGAAATGGTGGAATTTCCCATGAAAAATGGTGGATCTTTCCATAGCTATGTTAAATTACCAGAGGGTAATGGTGATTTTGTCAATTTGTCGTCTCAAACTCCCTGATGCATCCTTGAAGTGACTAATTCATCATACAATTTTGATGAATTTTGTGGATTTCTCAATGTTTAAAAATAGTTTGAAATACATTAAAATACAATGTCTTCACCAATTCTCTTGGATTAGCTCACAGACCCCCTAAAAAAAAAAAAACATAGAACCATTCCCAAAAAGATTCACTATTTCTGGAGGATGAACCAGAAACCAACAAGTCACTTTTACAAAACGCAAATCCAAATTCTTTTCCAGGGTTCAGGTGCCAAAACTTACTGGTGCTTGGTAGGGGAATGCCCCAATCCAGAACTATTAAGAATCATTCCATTCCCTTCACTACATTTAGCATCATTTAGCACCAGGAAAAGGGGACCACCTCGAAAATCCAGAAACTCTCCACCATCTGGCGAAAGTGCGACGTCTCATCCATGGGTTCTGAATGCTTCACCTGCAGCGATGGCCGTGATGGCCAAAGTTCAGAAAGACTGGAACGCAACAAAGATATGCGTTTTCTTATAACCATCCAAAAAATGATTGTAACATATTGTAACAAAGATTTCGTGCAAATCGGAATGTCTGTATAGGCGATTGCAAGCACATGCAAGCACATAGGGATCTTGATACCGGATGATATCGGAGATAACATGGTGTAATATAATTAGTATATATGACCAATCATTATGATATCTGGGTGTGTCTCGTGTGTCCAAAACATGAGGTATACCCCAAGATTCCCATGAAATGATGAGAGAAATAATGATAATTCCATGGAATTGGTTGGTACTCCATTTTCATGCCCAAATAAAGGGTTTAGACAGCGGAAATGGTGATCACATTACCAAACATCAGGGATAGACCCTCTGGCAAACTATCATGGATTGCCCAAATTACTTAGACATGTTTAGTAACCAACAAACGATATCCAACGATGTTGCTTTTAGCGGGGTGGGACCATTTCCTCAAGCAAAGCCTGGCGCAAACTCTACTCATGAACCAACAGCATACACAAGGGTTCACACCCAGTCACATGTGCACGAGAGAAAGGCATTATATGGCAGTGTGTCAAAACCTTGTTTTGTACCCCCTGGTGAACATCAAAATAGCTGGTAAATGGATGTTCATCCCACTAAAAATGGTATATAATAGGTATTGATCCATACCCATATGGCTTGATGACTCCTCGTCATTTCAAAAACTGGCGCCACCTGTGTCCCCAAATAAGGCTCAAGTCAATGATGGCCGAGTATGCTTCGAGTCAAAACTGCAGCTTCCAGGAGTCTCCCAAAATTCAGCGCAAACCAAAACAAAAATCATGATCAATATACTGTAATATATATAATATATATATATAGATTACGAGATTACTATTATTTTTGCCGCGGCAAACCGCGGCGGCCTCTCCAAACATCACTGCCTTGATTTCATCCCAGGGCTTCACCGCCTCTGGGAGGCCTCGGTTAAAGGCCCAATGGATGGCTTGGGTTTTCCGGGGATTTTCTCTGGTTGGTGGATGTTGGTGGTTGACCTACCCCATGGTTAATAGTGGCTAATAGTGGCTAATAGTGGTTAATAGTGGTTAGTAGTGGTTAATAGTGGTTAATAGTGGTTAATGATGGTTAATGATGGTTAATGATGGTTAATAGTGGTTAATAGTGGTTAATGATGGTTAATGATGGTTAATGATGGTTAATAGTGGTTAATAGTGGTTAATGAAGGTTAATCATTGATTAAACAAATGGCTGGTTGGTGGTTGGTTGACCTACCCCTCTGAAAAATGATGGAGTGAAAGTCAGTTGGGATGATGACATTCCCAATATATGGAAAAATAAAATTCATGTTCCAAACCAGCAACCAGTTCTAGTTGTTCGAAGTGACATGGTTGATGCTCCCATGCTTTCTTGATCTTTCTTGATTTTTTGTTGGCATGACACGCTTGACTCCTTGACTCCCTATGTTTTTTCCCGACTTTCCTTGACATGTTTGATTCTGTTTATGGATGTCATGGCATCTTTTGCCTAAACAGCTGTACGTTCCGGCGTCCTGCTCCTATCTTCCATTGTCTCACACTATCTGACACCAAGCACTTTCGAGGTCCCATGGCTGTTTTCATCTGGCAGTTGAGTCCCAACCAGCGTCACCAGCAGCTCGCGCCGAGGGACGGAAAGGGGGTTCAGCAGCATCGTGAGTTGCGTGGTCCTCCTCCCAGTAGTTCCACTCCCGCCTTGAGGATGGACGGTGTATACTGGAGACATCGCGGGTTTTTCTGGTGGGAGATATATGCAATCTCAACTTGATGTATACTGGGGATTACTGGGATATACGGCAATGGAATGCAATGGACCTATAGTTCGTCATTGCTCAAACATAAGTATGGTTTTCAGTATATGATATGATCATATATGATCCAATTCCAATCCATATTTCGGTACAGGCGCCGGGAAAGGAACCACTCTTTCCGCTTTCCAGTCTGCTTTTAGCAATATTTCGTATCTATTGACGGCATGGGGAATTTTGTATCTCACAAGTGCGCTTTAATGTCCTTAACAATGACCCCCCCATGGATACGTCAACTGAGTTTATTAACATGTTGCAACTGACAAGGCTTAAGTGGATTCGAAACTTATAAACTGATTATGCATCTTCCCTAACTATGTTTCTTTTAGCTAGTGGATCTGTTTCTGTTCTCAGGTATGGCAGGTTGATTTGAGATCTCCTGGCCCAGGGAACCCAACAACCTTTACCCTCCGGGAAGCGTGGCTTGAAGGGAAATCCCCTACGCAAGGCATCGCAAGGCCATTCAAAAAGCAAGGCATCATCTATAGGCGATTTTCCAGTACCATGCTTGATTAGAGGATAACTTAGAAATGCCCACACAACTCTATGTTGCTTGGTGGTTCATCCCACTTACTGAGTAGTTTTATATCCCTGGTTCTAAGTGGGATAAGTAAGGGCAATCCACTCAAAAAACTTGGGTTATAACCTACTTACTAAGTGGGATGAACCACCAAGACTGGAAAAATATGCTACATATATAACATTATAACTATATATAACTATATACAGTAACCGTATGTTACTCTTTGAATTTGCGTGGTTTTGTTCCAGGTTCCCGGTTGCATCCAAAACGCTTCAGCATCTCGTCATCTTCAAATTCGGGAACCAGTTCCGGAGTCGGCCAACCTGTTGAGAATGCCGGGTCACAAGGGTCAGCACCTATTGAGCACCCCAATGTGTATATATATATATATTATATGTGTGTGTTGTAGGGAGTTATGCTTGCTGGGCTATTGGGATTATATATGATTAAATCATAAATCATCATTATATTTGTCATGTGTCATTCTTCACTATTTTTTTTCTTTCATGATATCCTCCAGCTTAACGTAAACCCAAATAGGGGGAAGACTACTTCCCTCAAACATCCTCAAAGAATTGGCGATTCTCAGGGTCAAATTGTGTGAATGTCCATGTTGTCTGGGGCAAAGTCCATGTTGTGAAATCCTTGCTCTTTGATGGTAACAGTTAGATCGGATGGTTGGGGCTCTTGCTAATGGTTTCCCTTCACAAGCTGTTCCGGCGTGCGCACGGCCACCATTGCCCTCTGCCTGTGGAGCATTGGTAGATGTCGCCCGTCCTTAGCATCAAATGCCAAGCTCAAAACAAAAGCATGAGACATCTGACCAAGACCCAATACTTTTGAAACAAGTAACAACTATTTCTCCAAACTGCTGCGACAGGTTCTTGAGGGCTTCAACCACGTCCCCCCCTTCTGACAAAGCAGTGCGCACACCTTGAATCTGCTGCGGTGTAGCGTGTAACGTTCCTTGAAGTGTGCACTCTGGTCATTTGTTAGCAGTTGCTATGGAAAATCGCAATTTTTATTGGTAAGTCTATAAGTGCGCCATGTTCATCCATGTTCCATAGCTATGTGCTAAACCTCATAATTGGTGAGTTGCATGGCCAGTGAATCAGGTCGCATAGAAAATGTGGCCAGCTCCATGCATGGACGACCCATCGGTTACCGGATTTTTTTATAACCTACCAACATCCACCCAAACAGTACTGTACTTTATTACAGTAGATTCCTCTATCTCTCCCATGTTTCCTGTCGAACTCCTCATGTTGGTAGAAATAATCTGTTCAACATCCACATGGAGGGTTTCAATGTCATGGAGGTACCCCCTCAATCATCCAAAATCAGACCATGACTTAGTATTGAAACCCATGGTGATCCCTCATGAAAAAAACAACCCCACCACTTGTGGTGCATGCAAGTGTCCATGTGTAATCCTTATTGCATTGGCGATTGGCAATGGGAAGAACTCGCGTCATGGCGCCAGAGAGGGAGTCGATGCCACTGTTGGGCACGACCTTTCTGTATAACACTGGTGGCGGCGGCAACAAGAAGGAGCTGAAGCTTGGAAACCTCCGGGCTTGCACGAAACCATGCAAGGAACCCACCATTTTCCTCTTTTGTTAAAGGTCATTTCGCCCATAACCACTCTTCACAATGGAGGTGAGGCCTGAAGCAATGCGGATTAGGGTCGTCCTCCAAGCGTTCCTGTTGCCCACAACAACTTTGTGCTGCTCGCACCATGCTGGGTAATTCATGACATTTCTGACTCCATTACCAGGGTTTCTCGCAAATTAGCAAAAGCACCAAAATCCACTGGTTCAGAACATCAGCTTTTTTATTCAAATAAATTCAACCGGCAATTTCTTGGTGATTGCATATTCAATTTTTGGCCAAAGCAAAGTCACATCAAGTTGGTGAATCCCATGAACAACTCCCATAGAATACCCTCTGGTAAACTAACAGTTTGCTTTGGAAAATCACCATATTGAATGGGCAAATCAACTTTAAATGGTCCATTTTCAAGAGCTATGTTAGTCATTACCAGAGGGTACCATAATAATGAGGTTTCATCCCCTTTTTCCGCCGCGGCATCGGCTTCTTCGGCTTCTCCGGCTTCTCCCTCCACACGCCGCCGCAGCGACGGCAGAGAAGACTCCACCTGGTCCACGAAGGTGCGTTTGCCTCGGGGTCTGGCGACGACCATTTTTGTTTTTCTTTGCTAGAAATGATAATTATAGCGGATCAATATGGGATCCATATGCGATCTATATGGGATATATATTTATATATGGGATCTATATGGTATCTATAGGGGATCTATATGGGATCTATATGGGATATATATGGGATATATATATATATATGGGATCTATATGGCATATAATGTGGGTAAAACACATAAACCACCCATGACTGGGAATTGTAACCATACCACCATTGGGGGATCTATGATTATTTGTGTAGAGACTGTTGTTGAAACTAAACATGTTTGGAATTGGGTTGGCATTATCCGGTTATGAGCCAAGTCGATGGGGCACCAACTGTGACACTTTGAGGATCTGAAACCATCCATTTTCATGCCCGGATTTAAATTACTTTTCCAGCAAATGTTGAGCGGATGCATCCAATTTGATTCCATGATATTCCCATAGCATTCCCATACGGGTCCCTTGGATGTCCCCGGTTATTTCTAATAATGTATCATTGAATCTATATAGTATATAGGAGCCCCTATATACTGGGAAAATATCCGGATAAATGACCATGATTCACCAACTTTATTTCATAAGGTTGGGGATGATTTCCCTTTTCAATTCATCTACAGCAGCTCACACCGATTGTGCCAATCATTTTCAAATAATGATTTCCCTATGGAATCCTAACGCTGCGGTAACAATATAGTCCCATGAAACCAACAAATGGCGGGTCAAAATTAGGTTCCCCAACAATTGGATGCTTATACTATGTTATAAGTAAAAATGACCGGTCAATCTGCGGCTTTCTTGGCCTTCAAGTCATTAATTAATGTGGGTAAAACAATGCCATACACCACCCATTTGGGAATGGTAAACATACCAACTATTTACAGTATGGTGATTTGGGGGATGGTTTATGGCATTATTTTACCCACATCAATTACCCAAATAAATGCTCCAGCTCCGGCTCCGAGTTGCGCGCCACTTGCTCGCCCAGCTGTTGCAGCAGCAAGACCTTGGCCTCTCGCTGCCGCAACAAGCGCAGGAGGCCCGAGAGGTTCTTTAAGACGTTACCTCAGGGGCATGATCAAACGTGGATGCGACATGCGCGACTTGTGGGAAAATAAACCCTGGTTGGTAGCCCCAAGGAACCAGTGGACTATCCATGATTACATGTGATTATCCCATAAATGGGTTAACACCGTAACCCCAGTCAATCCCCAGTTACCAATCACTTACCAAGTGGGTTGATCCTCTAAGTAGGGGTTCTCGTCATGAAAATGTGGCTTATCCCCATGGATTATATAAAATGGAGATGAGATAGATATGGCTGTCACTGAAATTTGTGCATACTACATACCCCATACTTGCAATGCTTATGGAGAAATAATGATCAATCATCAAGCTTCACAGGACAGCATTTTTAATTAAACCAATATGATCATAGTGACCTATCAGTGCAAATCATAACCCATGTTTAGATGAAATATGATGAAATCGATCAAATTCGTATTTTACCCCCTGGCAATCACCCCCCCCATTTATAATGTTCCCACTGAAACCTCCATTGAAAGCCGAGGTTTCCCAGCTCTTCCCAGCCAGGGAAAATGGCGAGCTTCTGAAGTGGCGCAAGCGACTTGGGACTTCACCAGGCTCCGAACAGAAGCCATCCTCTGATGTGGGAACTGTGGCTCGCAAGAAAAAATACGCAAGATCAACTTATTCAGCTAAAAACTACCCTACACACACATAGATATATATAATATGTATATATATATGTATATATATATATGTATATATATATATATGTATATATATATATATGTATATATATATACATATACAGTATATATAAATCTCAGGAGGAAAAAAGGATGCTGCACTCTGGATACTGGATACAACTGGGTAGCATTATCATTCTGGCTGGTAAGTATAGGTACCGGTCACCCAGCCCATCGTCCCCGAGCCATGGCTGCCATGGCACCAGCAGCTCCAGACTGGCGCTTTGCAGCATTTCCTGCAGCTTCTCCAATTCGTTGGTCAGCGGTGCTTCTGGGTTACCTCCAGATTTGTGAACTTCCGCCATTTCCCACTGGATTTCCCACTGGAGAGACTTCTCGGAGGCAACATCTTTATGAGAAAACACATGAAAACATTTTGGAAACACCGAAATATACTTGGAGGCAACATCTGTTATATGAAAACATCTGGAAACACCATATGTTTTACTTGGCATACAGAAGGAGAGATGTAGATTCGACAGGCCCTGGCCACAGAAGACCAAGGAGACCTCAGAGACCTCAGACACCTCAGAGTGCATAACAGGCATTACACGCACCAGGTTGCAAAGCCATTCATCTGCATCCAATGGCATTGGTTTGGGTCCAAATCGTTGAGGTTCACCAAACACCTTAGCTGAACGAGTAAACCCTCTGCATCACAGCAGTGCACTGTGGATTGTCGGGGTTTGCCTGAACGGAGGGCAACAGTTACATGCATTGGTTAATCATAGGTGTCCTATTAACATTGCCATAGGTTGTCGGTTGTGTTCTGGTAAACATACAAAAACTATGGAAAGATCCACCATTTGTAGCTGGGTAAATCCACTATTTCTATGGCCATGTTCAATAGCTTTTTGTATGTTTACTAGGCAGGGTACATACATTTACCCTCTGGTTATGACTAACAGTTTGCCATGGAAAGATCCACCATTTTTAAGAACGGTAAACCATCTATTTCATTCTATTTCTATGGGTCATTTCCCATGGCTATGTGACAAATAACCAGAGGGTAAATTCCATGAAACCACGGCTACATGTTACCAAATATTGCTCCAGCGGTTATGACATGAACCCATACTGAAATATATCCTATCCGAAAGTGAAACCACATGTCATACTGAATGAAATATGAATTATTTGGCTATGGGTCAAAAGCCTGGTATCCTGGAAACTGCCCAGGTGATACCTCACCGGCCAGGCGGCAAAGACCTCGTTCTTTGGAGGCCGCGGGGGGGTCACCAAAACTTCACCTAGGCACCGATGTGGAAACTGGAGATATGGGAAGAAACTGATGTGCATTGGAAGCTTCTAGCAAGGAGGCAACTCCAAGCTTTAGACAATGTTCTGAGAAGTGTGATTTTACATGATTTTACCATACTTTACATTGGAACTTTGAAAAAGAGCTACGTGGATCACGCCTGCTGAGCTTTTTGTGTTGCAAGGGTTTTGGGGCTGACAGCATCGATGGGAACAGGCTACACCCATGGGTGTCACTGGCAAGAGTGACACACCCCAGAAAATAAGACAAAATTCAAGACATAATCAAGGAAAGCCAGGTCGCTGACAAGGGTATAAGAAAGCTTTTGAGGTTCCGGACAATCCTTCATCATTATTTCGGGCAAATCATGTTACAGTAAATTCTTATTGCTGGTTTAAGTCCCCATTAAATATAGCATCGAAACCACAGTGGTTTCGTCATGGTGGGACTTGGGGCCTTGGGGGTGTGATCCGCACCCAGCGGCTGTCGGGCTGAAAGAGACGCCACTGCGGCGGAGGCGGCAGAAAGCTGATGGAGACATCCGTGCGCCGGGGCCTGGGAGTTCGCAGGAAATCCGAATGATTTCAGGGGAAAGGATATATAAAAAGGAAATATAGTAAGGATGTATGTATGTATGTATGTATGCATGCATGCATGCATGTATGTATAAATTGGTAATGGCCAGAAATGAGCATGTCTTTTCTCTATGTCTTTTAAGTGTATGTATATATGTGTGTATATATATATGCAAAATATATTATATTATATTATATGTGTATATGTGTGTCTGCGTGTGTGTGGGTTAATTCTAACCTGAAGAAGTTGAAACATGAGCCCAAGGGTAATGGATACTCTCATGTAATTGCACCATTTTTACCCACAAAACAGTAGTTACTCAGTTACTCTCCGGTTGGAGTTAGCGATCTTGAAGGTCCTAGCACACTCCGCAGCCGGACAACTTCATGGATGTCATCCGAGAACACCCAAATCAATGCACATGGCGCCCCAGCTCTAAGTGAATACACTTAGCCTTACCAGCACTGGTTGGTGGTTTCAACCCATCCCAAAGCTGCATGTAATATAATTTCTGTATATAATGTAATGTAATGCAATGATATGCAATGCATGGAAGTGTTGGTAACGGAGGGTCATCATTCCAAATATGATTGGCCATGAAAAAACACAAACGTCAAGCCACCATCTAGTTCTAATGTGTTGCTGGCAGAGTCCCCAACCAACCGCAACGAAATCATGGAGAACATTCATCATCCCCATTGCCACAGCTCCCACCATCTGCCATCATCAAGTCATGCGTCAAGTTCCGCGCCATCCGAGCCCGGGGATCTGAGCCAAAGTCTGCACATGTGAAAAAGATATGGCCAGATTTGGGAAGATAAATTGGTGTGCAATATCTGGTTATTAAAGTGGTTTGGGTATACTTAAATATCATTGAAGCATATTGAAGCTAAATGGGTCTAGATATTCAAGTACGTTGAAGTATACCCTCTAGTACTCAAACATCACAGAGCTGATTCTACACCTGATGTGTGCTACAAAAGGCTGCTTTTATGTTGGGCGTTTCATCTTGGCGCTTTCACCACCATTTTCAGATGATGTCCACAGATGTCCAGTCCGAAAAAAAGGAAGATTTTCCACAGGGCAAACCGCACGGCAAACCATCCCAATACATTCCCAATCTTCCCAGCGCAATGATATCAACCATCAAGAATCGATGCTGATTTTCGCTGATTTTACCGGTTTACCTATAAGTTTGATTGCTGGTTGGTGGTTGACCTACCCCTCTGAAAAATATGAGTTCGTCAGTTGGGATTATTATTCCCAATATGGAAAGTCATTAAACATATTCCAAACCACCAACCAAATGGAAAAGTCCCAGTATACGTGTCAGCAGTGCCGCGTTAAATACCACATGAAATCATGACAACAACAGCCACTCGGGGAACTCCGCGCAGAGAGGGGGTACCCCGTGCCCCTCGTCGCCATCGGCCGATGAAATGTTGCACGCCTCATTCAGAGTTTCCAGGTGGACTTTGGATCATTTGGGGATTCGGATATTCAAAGATTCAAAGAGATTAGATACTGGTTGGTGGTATACCTACCCCTCTGAAAAATATGAAAGTCGTTTTTTTTCTCCTTATTATTCCCAATATATGGAAAGTCATTAAACATATTCCAAACCACCAACCAGGATGAGATGAGCATCATTCCAAAATGGCCATGTCAATCATGCCATTCCAATCAGGTGACTCCAGCTGGGATGATCCTATATGACCTATATCAAACTGGTGATTTTCCAATAGCACAGCTATAGTTTACCAGAGGGCTAACCGGCTAACCCCGACCCCACCACCATTCCACCGTTGGGCTTTTTGTTTTGCCGCAGCTCTGCCAGTCTCTCTATCCGGGCGCTGCGACGCTGGGACGCCTTGGCCAGCTCGACTGCTCAGCGTCGGTAGCGCCAACGCTTCACGTTGAAGTACAACTGCAGAACCCCACGGTCAAAGACCACGCGGAAGCCGAACCTGGAGTCAGTTTGAGCTGCTTTGAATGGGTCACTTTGGCACGAAATTTGGCAACACATATATATGGAAGAGCTAAACAAAATCCAAAGCCTATCAACAAGAACCGCCAAAAGTGCAAACAAAAATAGATCATCAAGGACTCAAGGACTGCTATTGGAACTGAAGAGCGACAGGAGACTTGGCTACTTGCAATCCACTGGAAACGTTTCTACAGAGAGCCCTGAAATATCCTGAACTGTTCCCTAGACCATGCTAGATAGAGAGAGGCCGCCATCACCCGAGGAAAAAACATAGTTTGACAAGTTGTCAGTAGGAGATATAAGCGGATGAATAAGATTAAAGTGGACAGAGGTCAACATATATGTCAACCGCATCACTTGTTTAAGAACCAAGTCCTCTTATACAATACAATGTAGAGTTGGCGGGAAGGTTTATACGGAGCAATGTCCGAAAGCTTCTCTGGGTGTTTGTCTTGACTCCCTGCAGGGATCATAGTTAGTTCAAGTTTCAAGAACTTGCCGAACGCCAGATACAAGGGGAGGAACATAGGATAACATGGGCAAATAAAGAAGATAATGGCGCACAAATAAATGAGGTCAATTGCCCTTTTCCAACAATTATTGAAACATGTTGTGCTGGAAACGGTTCTGCTTTAGCTTTTTCAACCACACAGGGCTTGAAAACTCGAAGTTTAGTTGGCACGGTCAACAGGCTCCCAAAAGGGCGCAAGTTCGTTCATCTTTGAGCCGTGGCTACAAAATATTTCGGAGCATCGGAGAGGGGTCGCAGCCATTTGGAGGGCAGAATCATTGAAACCATCTTCCAAACACGCCTTTTGGGGTTGACAAAAATAGTTCAGGGAGAACTACCCCTCATGCATTCTATGGTCACTGGTCTTGCTAGTATTGCCGAGGGGCTTGTGGGAAAGGTTCCACTCGCGGTTTACGATCTTGAAGGCGACATCCTGAAAGCGTGCACTGCTGATGGGCTCACACTTGACAAATGCATGTCAAAATACGCGAAGCATCTCCGGAAAAATATGTGATGTCCTGTTCTTTCCTAGGCTTCCACAACAAAGTATTTGATTTAACTGGTTGTGAATGGTGCCACCAAAGTTTTACGAGATGTTTTTGAAGTTTCACCAAAGGTCAACCATTGCTTCAACGAACTTGAAACGTCAGGAAAATCACACATACATCTGTGTTTGATTCCCCTGCAGCAGCAAAGCCTACCATGTCCCACAAAGACAAATGGATGGACAAACTACTTTGCCAAAAATGCATGCCCCAACATTGCAATAGTAATCATGATGAAATTGCATAACTACAAGCCACTGGATGTTTTCTCTCGGTTTGTTGGCAAACCAATACAATCATACCCATGTATTATCTGTTCGTCAATGAACTGTCAATGAAAGCCAAAGATCTGGAGAAAAACCTGGCTGACATGATCCATGTCGAACTTCGGGAGGCATCCTTTAGCTTCATCTCCACAGAATTCCGCATGTCCCAGTGCCAAACAATCTTGAACTTTATCAAGCTGGCTAGGTGATGTTTCCAGCTGAGCAAAATGGACAAACCCAGCTCACCATTCAGCATTCTACTGGAACATTACCCATTTATAATAAAGATGTAGAATCATATTCAATCAACATTGCGATGTCTGTTGCTTTATCAAATGACTTATGTTTATACACACTTGAGTATTTACATAGATACCTATATCTATACATATATATATATATATGTTGTTATAATATATATATATATTGTTACTATATACTATCATATATATATATATCTATGCGTGGCAATCATAGCTTAGCTGGATTGAAAATCACAATTTCACAATTTCCCATCCATTTGGGCTACCCCCATTTATGGAAACCCCCATTTAGGGGTGCCTCATACGGTGGTCCGGCGCTGAATCGCAGCATCACCTGGGTCCATGACATGGACGAAGAAATCCAAAGTGATTGGGATTTGATGTGGTAAACCCAATAGTAATAAACACTAATAAACCTACCATTTGGGGGGATGGCTTATACAACCCATAACTTTATGGTGATTTTGGGGATGGTTTATGGTTTTGGGGTTTGCCAAATATTAATCCTATCCACCGTTCTTTTTAGTTCCGCTCACATTGTATGGTCCCAAAGATGTGCAAATCATCCTGGGGGTGCAGTTCTTGAACGGGTTTATATCCCAACATATTCCAACTTTATGAAGGTCACACATGGTCGTGGTGACACTAATTAGCATTGTCGTATCACCTAAAATATTCATCAAACAAAAACTCCCAACTGCAGCCCACAGTATGGAAATTTCCTCTAAGATGTCCCTTGAACAAAGTCTTGCAATGATGACACAGGGATTGCTATCATTCAGTGAGTTCAGGCATGAAATTGTAATAGTTCAGGATAATCATTAGTCAGAATTTTGAAAATGAAATCCAAGGGTCAAACATTTTCCAAACGTAGCAATTGCAGTGGGGCCCATCCTCCCGTATGATATGGAGAAATGGACAAATCCTGTCTTGAACAATAAACATTCACTACACGCATGTTGCTGCAGGGCAGCTTGCCAGCATGCGTATCATGAGAATATCAGAACGACATCACGACATGACTATGTTTCTTCATGCAAAAATTAAACGCGTATCGGTTCGTAATTCAATGTAATTTATGTAGTATATGCATGCCGTGTATTTGCCAATGATCACATATTTCACATAAATTTGCAAATTGATCATGTGACTTAATTCTAAAACCTGTGCGAAGCTGGCACTATATGTTTCGCAAAGAATATTGGAGATGGTCATGTATTTGCTTGGGGACAAGCTCAAAAAAATAAACATAAAACATATTCCCACTAGATTCCTCAAATGGCAGATTCACCAATTGAAAAATCAATAACCACCTTAAGTCATTGGGTATTTTTGGGGATTAGATACCCTCTGGTATCCTCCGGTTAATTTAGCATGTAGCTAAGCATAGATGGCCTATTTAGTTCGATGATTTACCGATAAAAAAACATCTGATTTTTCCATGGCAAGCTGTTATTCATTACCAAAGGGGCATTGGTATGTATCCCAGATGCCTCCTGTATGGTATATTTACCTACAAAACTGGGTGATTTTGGAGGTAACTTTTGAAACATATTTCATATATATATATATGGTTGGTGGTTTGAACCCCTCTGAAAAATATGAAAGTCAGTTGGGATGATGACATTCCCAATATATCGAAAAATAAAATTCATGTTCCAAACCACCAACCAGATATATATATATATATAATGGAGCAAAGGGTATTGGTGATAATTCAGCCGTAACCAATGGGAATTCTTGCTGGTTCCCACAACCAGCCCCTACCAGCCCCTACCTACTGACCCCCCTGACCCCCGGGTTCCCTGACCGTGTCGGCCGTGTCGGATTTCTCCACGTGGTAGGTGGGAGCCTTGGCCTTGTCGATCAGGTCCGGGTAGAAGATGTTGAACTTGTAGCCTGGAGGATCGATGAAATCCAAATGAATTACGTAGCGACGTAGTTCATCATCACACACGTACACAAACAGAAAAACGCAAATAGCGTGCATAAATAGAACTATATATATATATCAATATCGATACAAGCCTATAAATATAATTAAAATTATGTATATATACACACTGTATGTAAATATATATATATATATAAATATCTGTGTGTGTCTGTGAGTATCCATCATGAATTCATGTAGCAGGCAAGATGGAAAGACTGAGTGTATGTCAACCAACCAATCTGATCGTTCTTCTCCTACAAGGAGTCACTTCTTCAGCAATCTCTCACTCAATCGCCAGGCCTCCCCGCCCGAGCTAAATATTTACATGCACCTTCTGGTACTTCAACACAGCTATGGAAAATGGACCGTAGAAAAAGTATGATTTACCTATTGACATGATGTTCAATGGCTATGTGAAATTACCTATCCGGGTATGCCAATTTGCTTGCCCATTCATCTCCATTACCCTCTGGTAAACTAACATAGCTATTGAAAATGGCCATTTATAGTGGATTTTCCCATTAAAAATGGTGATTTTCAATAGCTATGTTAAATTACCAGAGGGTATTTATCCCCTACTGTTCAGGTACCGCAATGGCTCCATAGGATGAACATGGGATTATCATCCCAATCGTTGGAAGATGATGTTAAGTGTCAAGTAGCCATCGTTGGGTACCAACCACTTTTACCATTTTTTATATATGTTACCCTCTGGTAATTTAACAATATATTGAACATTGCCCATTTATAGTTGATTTACCTATTAAAGATGGTTATTTTCCATAGCTATGTTAGTTTACCAGAGGGTATATCAGTGATATCCCATGTTTTATGGATGGAAATCAACACCAAGAAAATTTCGCCAGTCGGATCAGTTCCAGCAATTTCCCTGCGGGTATGATGGATCTCCAGCCGGAACTTAAAACAATGACACCTCATAGACATATATAGTCATCCGGGAGTAGAACATGGATAGACTACACACATTTCAACATCATCAAAAACAAGTGAATAGTCTGTGGAATTTCTATAGTATCTACATCAGGATGACTTGTATTCGAATATATTCGGACTGCGACATCCTTCAATCCCACCTTGCACGATCTTGGGTGGTGGATTGTCATGATCGTAGTGCGTCTGGTTGTACTTGTTCCATTCAAAACCCGTCTTCACACGGTTGAAGAACCGCGGCTTTCCTTGGCATTGCGTGACTCGTTCAGGACCCCTCAACAACAAAATGATGTCCAGTAGATTTTGGCGGATTTCCATTATTTTTCTTGGATTTTACACCATTTCCAAGTTGGGCCTCCACTTGAATCAACCAACATGCTGTCTGAATTCACCCAATCAACCAACCGAAACCAATCAAGACGTCCAGGTTTCGGGGCTTGTACTTGTCCTCCCATTCGTAGCGCTTCTTGTCCAGCATCACCTGCCAATGAGTGGGAGGGACCCGCTTTTACCCGGGTCGGCAGGGTTGATGAAACCCTCTCCAAATTTACATCGGATGCATTGAGCAAAGAAATAACAGTACTGTAGGTACAAGCCACTATTTTCTGAGCAATCAACAGTGGTATGCTATCAAAAGCTCAAATTGGTGCCATTTTCTTCATCATGATTAATCATCATTATTAAGCATGTTTTATCAGTATTCGCCATCATTCAGCACTATTACCGAAGGGTCATATATAGTACAGTATATGATCCAAAAAAACAGTACTGTAGGTATAAGCCTGTATAAGTCACTATTATATATCTATCAAACATACACTGCATAACCACTTGTTTGATCTATTATAAACAGTCCTGTAGGTATAAGTCACTATTGTACACTATAAATACTATACCAATTGTATATATTATCCATTAGATCTGTTATAACCATATTATAACCATATTAGAAGTACACTATCTATTTTATCCACATATTCTAACCATATTATATCTAGTATGATTAAGTATGTATAAGTGACTCTTGTTCTATTTCTATTATAACCATATCTGGTTGGTGGTTTCAACCCCTCTGAAAAATATGAAAGTCAGTTGGGATGATGACATTCCCAGCATATGGAAAAATAAAAAAATGTTCCAAACCACCAACCAAATATAGTGACTATTAAATATCTATTGATGTATACCCAGTGGTAAACTAACATAGCTATGGAAAAGCACCATTTTTAATGGGTAAATCAACTATAAATGGGCCTTTTCCAATAGCTACGTTAAATTACCAGAGGGTTCCTATTATAACCAATCCACAGTAGCCGTGCGCCTCGCCGTGGAACTCCGAGTCGTCGCCCTTGCCCGCGGCATTGAAGGCCACCTGTGGGTGACATGGATTGGGGGTACCTTTTTTCCGGTAACATTTATCATCCGGGAAATCATAATATTAATGGGTAATAACACATAACAATACATAATTATGATAAATGCTGGAGAATACTAATTATGAATTTTGGGGGAATCATGATAGATAATAATAGTAATGACTATCAGCCAAATGCGGCACGGTGAACTTTGCATGACTAAGCACGAATCCGACTCAGCAGCTTGCAAAATAATAGTAATGATAGGGAATAATGAAAATAATAAAAATAATGGGGAATAATGATAATTATAGTAATGATACAATTAAAATAATAATGGGGAATAATACAGAATAATTATGATACATGCTGGATAATAAAAATACAAGCCATACGGATGATGTTAGTAATAATAATAATACATGTATAAATAATGAGGACTAATAAATATGATTAATGATGGGAATGAAGGATGGAACCATGGATGAGCTTTTGATGACCATGGGGGGTAGCCTTCATCTTAACCAATAGTGGCTCCCAAACATGAACTCCCACGAATTTTTACCAGACCTCCTGAACGAAACCTTGATCTTAGTATTGGAATGTATTGGATCCGGGTATTTTTGAGGGCTCAGTCATGGAGATCATTTAATACTATATACATTGGCTATATCCCATTGTTTCAGGATGGTTAAAAACCATATTAAAGCACATGTTTGATGCTGAAGCCACCATTTTGATGGGATGAACAGCAACCGTGGTTGCCAATATCCCCATTCTATTAATTCTCTCACATCCCATTGTACCACCACCTTTCCTCATTTTAGATGGTGATTGTCATATTCCCTTTCATAAAATTCCAGAATTACAAAATTCTTAATAACCGTTATATCAACATTACTATAATTAAGCATGATCAAAATTGCTATAATTACTAGAACATTATAATTCTTAATAAATCACCAATATTAGGCTTGTGATTATCATGCTTCCAGGCTAATTAAAACGAACCTTATAGAGGAAATATTGCCATGGTAGTGGCATATCAAAATACTATTAACAACGGTATGGAATACATAGTGGTTCCGTTGTAAGGACATACCGTGTCTATCCTTTTGTTATTTTGATATATTTTAATTACAATACATTTAGTTACCACACCTATTGTGAGAATTAAACCTGCTTATCCTTTTTTATGGTAATATATTAAATTGTATGTTAATTAATACCATAATTACATACCATTCTGATCAAACAGTTCCAATATTAATATTAACAAATGTAATAATTAGTGTTACTACTACACATCATGTTACACTAATTGTGATCATAGTCATAACGTTCATGCTACCAAATTTGATGTTAGGGAAGCACTGATGAACCAGCATATAAATTGATGGTTTGTACAAGCCATTTATGGAAACAATTGGGGATGGTGGGTCCTAGTACTAATGATTTAGGAACAAAACTTGGGCCATTTGAGATTATTGGTTCTTATTGGTGATTATTGGAAATTATTTTGATTACCCTCTGGTAAACTAACATAGCTATGGAAAATCACAATTTTTAATGGGAAAACTCACTATAAATGGCCATTTTCAATAGCTATGTTAAATTACCAGAGGGTACAATAATTGCCAACAATGCCCAATAATTGCCAATAGTCACCAGTTATCATGAATAATAAAACAACATAAACGTTATATCCTATAGTTATTATCCCTAATAGTTGATATTACCTCATTATTATCATCCCATATATTAATCAGATTATGGTAATGACAATACATGATCATGTTCATGTCAATTGACAATTCTTTTATGGTACTAATACTGGTATATCATTTAATACCATACCAAACCCCAAAATGGTGTATTAACATTTCCCATCCTAATAGTGGTATATTAATTCTATACTTAAATTAAAAATGGGATATTCATATATATATATATATACTCATACATATGTCAACTAATATTGTGGACCTGGTAATTAATACCATGATCATGTGAATTATTGATGATTATATCAACATAATGACTGTTTAGCAGTCAACATTCTATTATTGATTGGTTATTGAGCGGATGTTGATTGATACTGATTGACTAAGTAGTTTGTTATTGATTGATTATTGATTGAATACTGATTGAGGACTGATTGATTATTGATTGAAAACCAGCTTAAAACCTGCCATGCACACGCCTCGCCGGAGCCCATGCCCTTGGCCCGCTCCGCCGCCAACAGTTCGTCGTCGCCTCGTCGTGCTGCGGGAAGCTGCGGGCTGCGGCGCGGGGGAGGTGAAAGGACAACCAAAAAAGGGGGGACTGCAGCAGGAAAACTATGGAAAACTTGGATTTGAGTAATTTATGGTGATTTATATCACGAAAAAGTGGGATTTCAAATGATACTAAACAGATGCAAATGTGGATTACATCTTGAAACACGGTGCTTGACCAGCTTAATTTGGGATTTCACCACAGAAAAGTGGGATTGAAAAAAAAGCAAACGTCAGTTACAAATCAGAACGCTACGACCTTATGCCTTAACATACTTTAACATACCTTTAAAACACACTACAGCATCCCCAGCAATGAACATGAAAGGATTGCTTTCTCCGCTTTGCCAGGTTGGTCTACTGTTGGGCTCGCTGGACGAAACCAATTCCTACATGCTGCCATAGGCCTGTTCCTACCCTCTGGTAATTTGTTACATAGCTATTGAAAATGGCCCATTTATATCCATTTATAATTTATAGTTGATTTACCTAGTAAAGATTGTGATTTTCCGTAGCTATGTTCGTTTACCAGAAGGTAAATGGTTTAAACAAACATCAGACTGAAAACCTGCAGGATGCAAAAGGAAACCCCAACAATGAGCTGTTTGTTGACGCATGCTTTACTCATTGCCAATGTTAGGTAACCTGCATTGTTGTTAGCTGGCTGCATTACTATATACCCGTACATGGCACAAGATTCAAATATTTAAACTACCCAAACCACAAGTGGGCTGAACAATATAAACCCATTATTTCTTGGCTAATATCCCCATGATTGTAGCTAATATATCTATTGTTACTTGTTAAAATACCCACAAGGTTGAACATCCACCAATAATTAACCCTAATACCAAATCTACCCAATTCACTAACGACATCTTAACGAGTAACCACATCATTACATTGTTGTTTTTTCAGCATTGTTGATTGCTAATTCATGTCAAGCCACCATATGTTCATGGACTTGAACCTAATGTTAACCTTTGTTAAGGCAACCCTTCATCAGTCGGTTTAACCCTTCACCCAAATTATTTTTCTTCGTTGAAGCTACCCCAGATCTTGACACCTCTCCATTCACAATATTGAGCTCATTTGGGTCCGTCTAGAAATGGGGTATTGCCCCCATTTTTTAGAAACTAGAAACTCATGATTAACCGTGTGGATTGAGGGGTACATTGTTTTCGGACAAACCCGTTTGTGTCAGGTCGGGTTGTTCTCCCATTCTTAAGGTCGAAAAACATGAAACCTCTATATGTTTTTTTTTTTTTTAATTCATCCAGATATTCAACATGATTTAACCATATTCGATGGTTCATTCCCATTATGTTACCCTCTGGTAAACTAACATGACTATGGAAAATCACCATAGAAATAGTGAATTTTCCCATGAACAATGGTGGATCGTTCCATCGTTTTTTGTTCACGTTTACCAGGCCGGGTAGATGATTTTCGTGGGGTTTTCCAATGGGTTTTCCACATGGCAGCGTGTCAAAACCTTGTACCCCTTTTGTTCACATCAAAATAGCTGGTAAATGGATGTTCATCCCACTAAAAATGGTATTTTTATAGGTATTGATCCATAGCCACATCATGCCACATCTGACGACCAGGTCTGTTTCCAAGGAACGGCTGCGGTCGATGGACTGGGACGTGGTCGTGGAAACGGCACCACCTGGGCGGAGCAGGACGAAGATGGGGGCCGCCCTAACTGGTTGGTGGTTGGTTTCTACCCCATGGTTATTAATAGTGGTTAATAGTGGTTAATGATGGTTAGTAGTGGTTAATGATGGTTAATCATTGATGAATTATGGCTGGTTGGTGCTTTCAACCAACCCCTCTGAAAAATGATGGAGTGAAAGTCAGTTGGGATGATTATATATTCCCCATATATGATGGAAAAATAAAAATCATGTTCCAAACCACCAACCAGTGAATGGTTGAACCATGGTAGGAACTATTCATATTCCATTCGTGAAATATGAATGGCTCAACCAATATATCCTAGTTTTTTTATTAATAGAATTTAGAATATTGGTTGATACCCAGCACATGATGAAAATCGTGGTGATTGATGGTCATTACCTTCCGATGTCGAACACGGCTGAGAAATCCTCTATAAATGGCGGATTTTCCGGCAACCATGTTTGATTACTGTTGGGCAATTGGGATATTTCAAATATATTTAAGAATCTTGAGTTTCACATAGTTTCACTGTTCATTCTAGGTATTCACATGGGGATCTCATCAAAATTGATAGAAATTCTGGATTTCACCATTTTTTTGGACCAAGCCGTTGGAGAATCTCCCCTGGGAGTTTGGATCGGTGATGTATCCCATGCCAATGACCAGTTCGGAACTGTGTTTCCCAAGGTCCTGAAACTAATTTGCCATTTACCCGGCCTGGTAAACTAAGAAAGGTATTGACAAGTGCCATAGAAATAGTGGATTTGCCCAGCTATAAACTGGTGGATCTTTCCATAGTTTTTTGTTAACGTTTACCAGGCCGGGTAAATCAAATTTGGAGACCAAAGATGCTGCGCTGGAAAAATTCATCTGGAACATCCCGTCACCAGGAGCTGCGTATTGACTTCCAATATCCACTAGTACAGGTTCATTGGCACTGGCTGGAAAGGAAATATGGCAAACACGACAACTCTGACAGTACTTCATAGCCTAGGCCTAGCCGTATATATATTTGTTGGTCAGATTGTCAGATTTTGGCCATTGCTTTTTCAGAGAAATTTCCGTGACAACGCCTCACCCCAAAAAGAACTAGCATCCTCCCACTTCCCGTGGGCATCCGAACCAAAAGCTTCAATGATCGTGTTTCGCACCTGATCTCTGCCGATGCTTTTGCCCCTTAATTTGGATTTTCCGGCCATGTTTGTATTACATGTACTGAAGATTACTGAGGTGCTCATCCAAATATCAACAAAAGTTCAAGGATCATCCCAACACCCCAAATACACAACTATTTCCAACATGTCGCCCCCTTGTGGCTATCATTTCCCATGGATCAATGGCTTGGAGATGCTTGGAGCACCCCTGGTTCTGTGCATAGCGGATTGTCCAATCTTAGACATGTATGGCTTTTCTTCACCTTCAAGATATCTGGCCCACAGGTCAGGGCGAGAGACATGCCCAACATGGAGGAAAGAAAGAGGCATTGAGAATCATTGAGATATATCGAGATGATTGATGCTTCTCGGGTTTCTGGTTCCATCTGATGCCCCACAATTATCAATTAACTAGGGTGATCGGAAATAGGAATGGTTAAAGCACAACGACTACATATTTGAAAACGTTTTGAAACCACCAGCCAGTTGTTGACTCGCATCCACCTTCTTCATTTTTGGTTGCGACAAAGCTGGATGCTGAAGCTCCCCATTTTCCCTGGCCTGTCGCAAGACTCGAAGGTCCTGGGCGGTCGAAAAGGAAGTGAATGTGTCGGACGTACCCTCTGGTGAACTAACATAGCAATGGAAAATCACCATTCTTAATGGGAAAATCCGTGAAAACCCACTATAAATAGTCATTTTCCATTGCTATGTTAGTTCACCAGAGGGTAATCACGTAATCCCATCCCCCATGGTGATCCTATGTGATTCTGATGCTATGATCCCAACAATCCGCATGCAATCGTCATAATGTTATGATTCTCATTGTAATCCCAGTAATCCCATCCCATGGTATACGGTCATTGGGAATCATTGGGATGAAAAAAAGGTGGCAATTTTCATCACGGTTCCTGGGTGTGGGAAATCCGATGGGAGAATCCAACATTGGAAGCACACGTCTACAGAAAAAAACTACAGCAACCCGGATAGAAAGGTGGGAAACTTGGAAATGTGAGGTAAATATGATGTAACATATCATCTATAACATCCTGGAAACACGTTTCGACATCTTCTTTTGGCTGATGCTATTTCATTATGTGCAGGTCATTTTCACATCCTTCCCATTCGGTCCTCATCTGGATCCAGCAGGTCTTCTGGGTGGTACTTGCCTCGTGGCAGTCGTCTCGTTTCACTGGTCTTCCAACCTTTCCAAATGAGGACCGGTTGGGTCCAAATTAGCAAAACACATGGGCCCCAAAAAACATCATGTCACCTCCGGATTGGAAGTTCCTCCAACTAGTGATTTGCGATTAAAGTGGTACTAGCCCATTTAAAAAACAAACCAACACTCTCGGGGCTTCAGCAAAATCCATGCTACAGCTCAGGATTACCACGAACCTGGAGGGCAAAAGATGTATTTAAAGCAACAACCACATATTATGATTAATATATATAATCTATTTTGGTACAATACTTAATATATCTTAATATCGTAGTCTATTATAGTATATTATAAAATATGATGAATACTAATCCATTTAAGGTCAAATCACCTAGCGCAGCATCCAAGATATCCAAGGCTTCCCCAGCTGCGCTCATCTAAGGCACTGAGAGGTTCAAGCACTGGACTGTAAATCCCAGTGTCCTGTGGCGGAACTGGGGAAGGCCTGGCGATCTAACTTTGCTGGGAAAATGCTGAAGGAAATCAGAAGATATAAGGACATTCATTGGATTGGTTTAAGGGAAAATCTACAGGAAACCATGGTTTTTACAATCAAAATAAAGGGCTTTCCTGTAAATTTTCCCATCATCCAATTCTATGAGACATATATCATTCACGTTTGCGGGGTATCAATGAAGTATTGCATCGAAAACTCATGTGGGTAAAACAATGCCATTTGCACCATCCCCCAGTCATCACCATTTTTATAGGTGGTATGTTTACCATTCCCAGTCATGGGTGGTTTATGGCATTGTTTTACCCACATTATATAATGGGTGAACATCTATCATTAATTGTGATAAACATGGGATATACTATTGTGAAAATCGGGATTAACCAATATTAACCAGTATTAACCAGTGTTTAATCCCAATACCCTCTGGTAATTTGTTACATAGCTATTGAAAATGGCCATAGAAATAGTGGATTTTCCCAGCGATAAAATGGTGGATCTTTCCATTGCAAACTGTTAGTTTACCAGAGGGTAACCAGTTGTTTATAACTGGGATGTTCCAGCCATACCAGCCATGTGAGAGAAGTGTACTGCAAGGTCATCCAGAGTTGCCATCAGTCGGATCAAGGTCAGTCGAAATGCCCTGGAACATTTTGAGCAAATCGCTGGACGCTTGTCAAACAAAAAACAACGAGACTTAACACAACCCACATACATAATAGATTATATATATATAGATATGGGATTATAGGTGTATATATATATATATCCTCATATATATATATATACACAAATAACCAACTACAAAGTAGCTGTCTGATTTTGTGGATTCCAGTTCACAAACTTCGCCGATGTCGCCATCAACACGATTTGAGGCCCACTGTCGCTTGGTGCGTATTCGGATGGTGATTTTCGTGGTGATCCCCTTGAAAAACATGGGAAAATCATGATGATCCTCCTCTTCGAAGTCGTCTAATGGTTCCAACCTGAGCCACGTAGATCAAAAAAGCGGTGCGAGAAAGGGAAACCTACAATTCATGGATATTCATGGTATATTCATATATTCATGGCATGTTCATGGTATATTAATACTGATGAATATTGATGTTATAAGTTTAACCAACAGCAAATAGGGATATAATCGGGACATCCATGCCATTTTGATCCATTTTTGTTGATAGAAACATGAGGATTAACCGTTGGATTGTGCTTTTCTCTCTCTCGCTCCAGAGCCATCAGCAAAGTCCCTCATAAGGGGTGCCTACTGATGACGGCCGTTGGGAAACGTAGCAGGGGCCAGTTTGGCATACCCCCCCCACAAAAAGAACACGAACATCACATTAAAATAGTGATGAGTTTTCTGTGCTAGCTTTTTGGGGTGACTAGGTGTGAATGTGTATATATATATATACACACACCCCACGTGAAATCGACGTGAAGCGGCCAACAAGTGCCAGGTGGATACTCACCCTCACCCAGCAACAAGGTCAAGTTCCAGATTCGCATTTGGGCTAAAAACATATGTATATATATAACAATATCTAAAAGCCACTACATTTGAGTTCTTAACCGGCCCTTCATCGAGGTTTATACTAAATATGTCCATGGAGTTCCTCACATCCCAAAAAACACAAACAAATCAGCAAGTCAGCAAATCCCTGAAATTACTGTGTATACAACATATACTATATATATATACTATATATATATATATCTTTGTCTCTCTCTCTCTCTCTCATTGGACTTGACGTATTGACCTCCCAACCAGTCAACCCTCACAGCGTGTGTCCACTAGGTTCTCCCAACTCTGGACTAAAGCCATCAGATTCTCCTCCAGGTTTCCCCGAGGGCACGTCGTCCCACTCCTGGCGCAACTGTGACAGCACCGATCTTCCAGTTGCGCTCCAGCTGTAAGGGGAATTCAATCCCTAATCTTACCCTTTGGAAAAGGTTCGGAACCTCTCTCTGTCTATACAATTCTATATATATATATATATATACTGTATGTGTGTGTGAGCACCAAAAGTATGTTTTATCATATTTGGGCTTACCACATGTCATATTTGAGCAGTGTTCAAAAAACACCATCTCATCCCTCTTTATGTCTTGGTTGATAGAAGTTCCCATAGGGGATCGTACTATAAAATAATTATGCATCATAGTGGGCCGGAAGTGTCAGCCGCAGAAAATTCGTACAAGTCATCTAAGATATGGTTTTTTCGGGAAGGTATGACCACCAGAAAGCCCTACATTTGGCTTACAAGACTTCTGGGTTTCCTGCAGATTTTCCATGAACCAAGCCAGTGAAGAAAAACGCGGCGTGCCTGAGCCTTCAAAGCTTTCAGGCCTCGGTCCATTTCTCAGGTGCCCAGGCTACCCTGGAAGAACCTATTCATGGGTTCCAAACTGAAGACCTACAAGACTATGTTCCAAGGATTGAAAAGGGATGTTTTTTTGAAAATCATGCAGATTAGAGTGAATCGGAAAGCCCCCATGATCTTCATGGGAAAATCGCCATGGTTTCCGGTTAAGATTTTCCCAACAAAACCAATCCATTGAGTGAAGGGATTACTACAGATTTGTCCTCATGCCTTCATGCCCCCGAATGTCCCAACGTGCATCTATATCTATATCTATATCTATATGTATATCATGCATGAATATGAACATAACAATCAGTGATGACACACAAAACAACATAGATATGTATATATATATATACACATGCATCATATACATAATATATATATTTATTTATTTACAATATCTCTATATATATATATATAATCATGTATATATATATATACATAACATACAGATATATACATAATATATATATATATATATATAATATTTATATATACACACATAATGTATATACATATGATTAAGTATGATTAAATATGTATATACACATACATTATGCATATAATAAATATATATATATACACATATGCTATTGCTATGCCATACTTCGCTATAGTTATATCATTATCTTTTATTGATGTCTATATGTGTTTGTTATTTGGTTCATCTTTAATTAGTAGTAAACATCCCAACCTGACCAAATTGACCGCAAATAGCAAAAAACATCTGCCCTTTGTCGGCAAACAAGTTGTCATGCAAAGATTGTGATTGAAATCATGTGTACACACATATATATATATGGCTATGAGTCAAAATTGTGTATGGAACGTTCCGCGCTGTTCCGGACGTATGGAACGAAGGGGTTTCGTAACTGGTCTTGTTCCGGACCTTTGGAATGTGATGAAATATAA
>Ga0126342_10000229_pt1 | contig 50610 bp, 51 predicted proteins | sample Cyp1metagenome_FD_92528 | JGI IMG/M metagenome (GOLD analysis project Ga0126342, IMG submission 92528) | Coral microbial communities from Lord Howe Island, Old Settlement Bay, Australia - Cyphastrea 1 metagenome | ecosystem: Host-associated > Invertebrates > Cnidaria > Coral ...
ATATATATATATAGATTCCCATAAGATGGTTGCTTTTTTATCCCCCTTTCTGATTGGAAGTAGATCCCATGGGTTTTTCACCTCACGGGCTTCAGAGGCACTTGCGCGTGGTGATCTTCGCATTACCGCTGTTCTTGCTGCAGATGATCCTCGGCACGGGTCTCAAGAACATGAGCTACATGGAAGCTTGGTTGAATGGGATGGTGGTGGTTACAGCCCGGATCTCACCTTGAATGATGATTGAACACCAACGAATGGAATGGAGGTACAATCCAAATCAATCCATAGGAAGCTCGGTTTGGACATGTGCGATTTCAATGGTTGCTTGGGGCAATTTAGATACCAAGATGTTTTACAAGGGTACCACACGATCATTACAAATTCAACTCATGGGGTGCTGGGGATCGGTTTCTTTCATGTGGGATTGTCGGAAATGGCACCTCGAAACTGCCGTGATGTGCTGATGTGCTCTAAACCATGGGATCCATTGGATGAGTAGGTGGTGATTTTGGCGCTTTTCTACAAAAAGGCCATAGAAATTGCTGGTTCACTGTTTTTTGGCTCTCCCAATCAATCCAACCAATATTTCATGGGCATGGAAGCTTAGCCGCAGCAAAATGTGTTGATGGTTAATTGGTGTCCATCAATTATATGATTGGGACCTGCACCATTTGGGCTCCATTGGTGGCCCAAGTACTTGACCACGGTGACCACAAATCCTAAACGGGATCTGGTTTGCTAAGGCTTCAACCCACTGGAATGACTTCTGAATTTAAATGTTTGATCATGTTTCAAACTCAACACTTTTTGGATCCAAAGACCAGTGTGGAAATTTTCTGTACCAGTGCTATATTGGTTTCTGAACAGGAATTCAGGTACATTGCGAAGTTGGAGATGGGTTCATCTTGACAGACCTCTGCCCCTAAGGAATCCCTGAGCGGCATCCTGACAATGGGACAAGTCATGAGATCCTTTGTGGTTTACATCCGAATCAAGTGCAACTCGACACGGGGAACAGGGTGGCCATAGGGTGGCCCTGAGCCAGAGCGAAGACATCAACATGCAGATTATTCCAGTTGTGCCAGACCCATGAGAAAATGTCGGGCACAAACTAGGCACAAACCATGAAGGTTTGCTAACCGAACGTGAACGTATCTGCACTAGTTTCAGACACGGAATTATCATGAACCAGCGGCTTCCATTAGCTCAACAGTGAATGAAAGACAGGCTATGTCTTGGGCTCGCCCTCGGCGATAGCTGCACGCATTTGATGTACGACTTCGTTGATAATTTTTTGTTTCTCTGGCAATGAAAGCTCACCCATTCATAGGTGATTTTTTCAATCCACTACCATTTTTTCCATTGCCCCCTTTAGATAACCTATGTGTAGCTCTGTGCATTGGGAACTTCTCACAGCGCTCTTGGCATGGGAGCCACAGGTCAAGAAGTGAGAGCGAAGGAGTACTTGCGCATGCCACTGGGTCTCGTTCCATGGGGCCAAACTGTGGGAAAGATATGCAAAGATAAAGCCACCCCACCTTGGCTCTCCGGAGTTGCGCTTCGATGTTCACACTGACACCCTTGCTGGGATCTACAGGAACATGTGCACGTCTCGAATGCATTTTAGCATTTGGGCATTTTTGGCTATCAAATCTATCTAAAACATCCAAAAGTTGATTTCCCACTATAACTTAACTCCAGGAAAACTCCACATCGGGTCAGGTTTGTCAGATCCAAGGATGACAGAGGAGAAGTTGAAAGACTCCAGGGAACGACAACGCTTACAGTTGCTCGACAGTTGAATCAACGGAACCAGGGCTTTTAACCGGATGCTTCCCGTATCCGATAGTCGGTGTGGATGTGTCGATTGTCGATTTTATTCGATTGAGCCATCCTGATTTGGGTACGGAATTGCGACACCGATGTGAACTCCCACGATCAAGCCTCCCCCAAAACAAGGAAGCCTGTTGATGCTCATTGTCAGAGACGTTTTGGATTCTGGGGGTGACCATCTCTATGAACTCAAGAACCATGACCTTTTCAGCAGCAGATTTCCACGCGGGGCAACCATGTTCACCTGTCCCTTCGCTTCGTCTGAACGAATGTCCGGTACAGCTATTTCCACTCACCTTCAGAATACTTTGGTAGCGTGACCACTCAACCTGCCAGGGGTATTTCAAGTCAAGCCTTCAATATTCTTAATATCAGTAGATATCAGCAGCCAATGAGCTCTACGTAACCTCACCAGAAATCACCCACTGAACGAGTCCAGCAATGCCGCAGGAGTGACACGGGGGCAAGACGAGAAACTTCGGCTTGACTTAGTCAGGGGATTGGACAAATCGCAGAATTCGTGTTCTCCTGCAGTTCCTGAGATGCGTCATGCCACTGATCATGTCTTCACATGGGTTGGGTGGGGTGGGGTGGGGCTAATAACGTCATGTGCTTTGTGTTCTCACACGGATGCTGCCCCAGTGCACGTTCTCCTGCAGTTCCACTGACGCGTCGTTCCACCTAATCATGTCTTACGTTGCTTTAATTCCTGTAGAAAGATATCTTCTACACTGCACCATGCTCTCTTGTACTTAACATACTTAATATTTATGCTACGCTACATCATGCTCTCTTGTACTTAACATACTTAATATTTATGCTACGCTACATTATGTTCCCTTGTACTTAACATACTTAACATTTATGCTACGCTACATCATGTTCCCTTGTACTTAACATACTTAACATTTATGCTACGCTACATCATGTTCCCTTGTACTTAACATACTTGAACATTGATGCTACGCTACATCATGTTCTCTTGTACTTAACAAATTGAACATAAATGCTACGCTACATCATGTTCTCTTGTACTTAACAAATTGAGCATATATGCTACGCTGCATCATGCTCACTTGTACTCAGCATACTGAACATATATGCTACACTACACCATGTTCTCTTGTGCTTAGCATGTGTAACATGTATGCTACGTTACACCATGTTCTCTTGTGCTTAGCATGCGTAACATGTATGCTACGTTACATCATGTTTTGTTGCACTGAACATACTTAACAAGTATGCTGTGCTACATCATGTTGCGTTGTATTGAGCATACTTAACATATGTGCTACACTACACCATGCTGATTTGCCCTCAGCATGCTTTACGTTTCTCCCACGCTACATCATGTTCTCTTGTACTTACCATACTAAACATCTATGCCACGCTCCGCTACATCATGTTCTCGTGTACTTAGCATACTTTAACATTTATGCTGCGCTACATCAGGTTCTCTTGTATTTAGCATACTTAACATTTTTTGCTGCGCTAAATCATGTGCCCCTGTTCTTAACATACTCAACATGTATGCTACGCTACATGTTCTCTTGTGCTTAGCATATTTAAGTAGTAGGAGCAGTAGAAGCACTAAGCCCCGAAGAGCCTGGCAAGTGACACTGTACAATCCATTGTCACTGGTGGCACTAGTGAGGAATGAAGGCGTCCCGCCGCCCCCATCCCTATGCATGGTTAAACAATCAGCAACGAATTGCCACGGAACGGCACCAAGGCAACACACCCAGAGAGGTGCTACCCGGGCCGCCAAGCGGTTCAAAAGGCCCAAGCGACAAAAGGTCTGCATGCGCTGTGGTACAGACCGTCCACTGCATCCAGCCACGCTGAGCGGCGCAAGAGGATGCAGCGAGCCTTTCCAAAATCAAAACTTAATTGCGCACCAAATCCAAGTATCTTTAAAAAGGAAGAAGAGGCAAAAACAGCCTTATCATTTCATCACCAGTCCAGTCATTCGAAAAGAAGGTGACTCACCGATCCCGGATATGACCTGCAAGCAGGGGCCGCACGTCCGGACGCGACCTCAGACTAGGAAGTCTGCAAAGCGGTGTTGCGGTGTTGCGGTGTTGCGGTGTTGCGGTGTTGCGGTGTTTGTTGTTTCTTTTTTCTTTGCACAATTGTGCTGCCAACATTTTGGGGGACCAGATTGACCACTCTGGTTGGGCGCCAGAGCTTGTGATTCCAGGGTGCTGAAACTTGCGACCATGTGACCATGTTGGTGAAAACAATTTGCGCCACAGTCATAGGATTGGGTGCTTCACGACACTAAAGTTAGCCTAAAATGATCACTTTTGCCAGGAAGTATTTCTTGAGATGATTTAACATGCTTTAAAACTAGAAGTGACATGAAATGACATGACATGATTGTGGACTCCTGGGCCTTCAAATTGCACCATCACCTTTGTTTCATGGCGGTTCTCTGTGTTTTGTGTCGCTTGGTTTGGGGTGTTCTTGCATTCTGCTTCGTTGCTAGTGGTTCGTTCAATTTTAACAGGGCCACAAACAGGACAATTGATCCTCTAGCGCCTTCTTGTTTGAATGTGGGTTGGTTTTTCGATCTTGAAACCCTTCAGCAGTTCGGGCTGCATGAAAAAAACGTGGTGAAGGGGTTTCTCGTAGGCTTCCCCACCTGCCCATGTGTCATATTGAACTGCAGGGTGGCAGCCAAAGCGTGCTGCGAGGTTGAACCACTACCGCCACCGCCAAAGACGAAGTCACGTGCAGCAGCGTGCCCCAGGATTTGGGGCACGCACTTTGGACAATGTGGACGATTTTTTCTGGACACTTAATGGACTGAAATTAGAAGATTCAAATTCATTGTATCTTGAATCTTGGTGCGTCAGTGACTGTAGGCGCCTGCTTCACAATTTTTTGGGAGACATTTGGTGACGGAGTGACTCGCCATTTGTGATGATAAGGCTTGGAAAGGGCCTCCTCCTGAAGGCTTTGAACATCTGGTGGAGACATGGGAGGAGCATCTCCTGGCTTACGCAGAGCCGAATCCTCAGAGAGTTTGGTGATATGATGTAATTAATCTTCCTCGCAGTGACCTTTTGAACCACAAACATCCACAAACTAGAAGTTCAAGTTTCATTGGTGATTGGATTTGCGGCATGTGGTTTTACATATTTTTAAGTAATGGTTTTGTCTCCCTCGTGCCACATGGCGTTGTCACTTGTTGAATATGTTTGGAGCTTCAAACCCCACTGCACCAAGGGACTTCGAAAATGGTTACGTCCAGAACGAGCTGGACGGGATCCTCTGTGTTTTGTGTCGCCTGGCTTGGGGTGTTCTTGCATTCTGCTTCGTTGCTAGTGGTTCGTTCAATTTCAACAAGGCCCAAACCCATGGAAGGACGAGGAATGGATCTTGGAACAATACCGCCGAGAGGCGTGGAAAAAATGAGTTGGACATTTGCATGCTCTGATTCTTTTGGGGGGTAAATTTAAGGCGGAAATGGTACTTTGGGAAATTTTTGGTTGTCAGTCATGCGAGAGGTGGGGCACACATCAATAGAATATCAATGGGGCGGGGCCCACTTAAAAATAGTATTGTGTTGGTGGCTGAAACCCCAACCATCACCAACAGCATCCAGTTTCATTCAATGGGAACATCATTAGGTTGGGTTTGGATTTGGTCAGAAAACTTTGTTGCCGTGACTTGTCAGGGTGGCTTGGACCGCATTCGAGAGATCCTTGATATCCTAGGCAGTTGGCGCTGTCACCCTCGAGGCATGTTTGAACAAAATGAGATGGTGCGTTAACCCACTTCTCCTTTTGGGACAGAAGGAATGGTGAGACGTTTCACCCTTGGGGGTGTGTCTCTAGGAAGAGCGCGAGCAGAAGCAACGCGCACAGGAACGTGCACGTCCACCTCAAACCCCAGGCAAAGACACTCTACACTTTACATACACTCTACACTTTACACTCCACACTCTACACTCCACACTCCCCACTCTACACTCCACACTCCACACTCCCCACTCTACACTCCACACTCTACACTTTACACTCCACACTCCACACTCCACACTTCACACTTCACACTCTACACTTTACACTCTACACTTTACACTCTACACTTTACACTCTACACTCCGCACTTTACATTTTACACTCCTCACTCCACACTTTACACTCCACACTCCACAGGGGTTCTGTTCCATCATGATTTGCTGGTTCCTCCTGGTTCCGGCTGGGGTTCCGGTGCTTGTCTCCCTTCTTCTCTCTTCTTTGGTTCCGGTGCTTGTCTCCTTTCTTCTCTCTTCTTTCTTACCCCAGGACAGGGGTTCTGTTCCATCATGATTTACTGGTTCCTCCTGGTTCCGGCTGGGGTTCCATGAATTTTGAATTGCACATGACCTTGGTGGAAACATGCGTCGTTGCTGTTTGGGGTCTATGCCGGCGTATTGTGATCATTACTACAATTACTACAATTAAGGTAGTTTGGCAAGGGGTAGTCCAGCGAAGAGTAAGCTGGAGGAAGACAATCGAAAAACGATACGTCAGCACAACCCCGTTTCTTCGGAGACGTGGCCAGAAATCAGGTGCTCTGCATCAACTCATCTCTCAAGAGACTAGGGTGCTTCAAAGCTTGCAGGCGCCGTTCGGTGGCGTCGACATGGCACAAGCTGGCCAAAAGCCAGCTCGCTTGGCTAGCGAAACAAGCTTTACAAGAGAAGCTGGTCATCGACTATGAGTGGTCCGCTGGGTCGCCCACGAGGAGGTCTGTCGACATCAAATATGCTACGCTGCATCATGTTCTCTTGTGCTTAGCATGTTTGACATGTATGCTACGTTACATCATGTTTTGTTGCACTTAACTTAACATATATGCTACACTACACCATGTTCACTTGTACTGAGCATACTTCACATGTGTGCTGCGCTACATCATGTTCTCTTGTGATTAACATACTGGACATGTGATGCGCTACATCATGTTCTCTTGGACTTAACATACCTTAACATTTCTGCCACACTACATCATGTTCTCTGGTTTTTAGCATACTTAACATATATGCTAAACTACACCATGTTCACTTGTACTTAGCATACTTGACATTTATGCTACGCTACATCATGTTCTCTTGTGCTTAACATACTTTCACATATATGTGTCACTCTTGTCCGTAACACTTGTGCTTAACATACTTAGCATTGGTGCTACGTTACAACACGTTCTCGTGTGCTTACATACTTCACCCGTTTGCTGCACTACATCATGTTCTCTTGTACTGTGCAAACTGAGCACTTGTGCTATGCTACATCTTGTTCTCTGGCATGCTACGTTACATCATGTTCGTTTGTACTTAACATGCTTAACATGTATGCTACGTTACATCATGTTTTGTTGCACTTAACATACTAATTTTATATGCTGTGCTACTTCATTGTCTTGTACTTTGCATACTTCACATTTGTGCTACGCTACATCATGTTCTCTTGTGCTTAACATACTGGACATGTGAAACACTACATCATGTTCTCTTGTACTTAACATACTTTAACTTTTGTGCTGCACTACATCATGTTCTCTTGTATGGAGCATGCTGCATACTGAACATATTTGCTACGCTACATCATGTTCTCTTGTACTCAACATACTTAACATATATGCTTCTTGTGCTCAACATACTGAACATATGCTACGCTCCATGATGTTCTCGTGCATCTAACATAATTGCTCGCTGCAGCAGAAGCTCGTGGATTCCCAGTGCAATCTGTAGTGCACCGAGTGAATAGCAATCACTTCGGTATGTCCTGTTCGTTGTGAAAATGTTTCTAAATGTTGCAAGGGAACAGATGCTAGATAGAAATTGGAAAATTTTGACCAGTTTTTTGCCAAAGCCAATGTGGCTTAAGTACAAGGAAAGGGCACAGTAAGATGCACCCCAGTGTTCCTGACTATCTGTCTGTCTGTCTGTCTGTCTGTCTATCTATCTATCTATCTCTGTTACCTATGTTATCTATGTTATCTACGTTATCTACGTTATCTACGTTTTCTATGTTATCTATGTTATCTATGTTATTTATGTTGTCTATGTTATTTATGTTATCTATGTTATCTATGTTATCTATGTTATCTATGTCTTCTATGTTTTCTATCTATCTATGCTATCTATGCTATCTACGTTATCTATCTATCTTTCTATCTATCTTTCTATCTATCTATCGATCTATCTATCTATGTTATCTATCTATTTTTCTATCTATCTATCTATCTATCTCTGTTATCTATGTTATGTATGTTATGTATGTTCTCCAGGGTATCTATGTGATCTATCTTATCTTATCTTTCCTTATCTTATCTTATTTTCCTTTTCTATCATTCTATCATTTTATCTTTCTATTTATCTATCTATCTACCTATCTGTCTGTCTGTCTATTCATTTGTCTATTCTATCTGTCTATTGGAGAAATTGCGCAGTGATCATAAATGTTTTTTTCCTGCCATATTAGGCGAGCAGTTTCACAGAATCTCGCCGAGGAAGTCATCGTGAATTACCGCTTGCGGGAGGAGCCGTCAAGCTTGAACCCACGGGTTTCAGAATATGAGTGCGGTCGTCAAAGAATGTGTTTTTTTTTGGTTTCGCATTGAATAGTCGAACTTGTAGTTTGAGAGGCTCTTGGCCTCCGACATGGAACAGTTTTTTTTTCCGGCGCACGGTTCCACATCGTAACGATGGCCACCAGTAACTTTTGCAAGGGCCCCATAGCACACGTGCTGGTTAAGACTGGTTCAGTACTCTGCTATGCGCATGCGTCAAAATGAGAAAGACAGGAGTATTTCAACGAAGTCATTCCCGATGAAATCCTTGAGCATCTTGGTTGAACACTTCAGTGTTTCTTTCACCTGAAGACACTTCCCAAATTTGTATCATATTTTTGTTGTGCGAAAGACATGTTTCAATGAGGTGGGCGAGGAAAGAGAACATGGCTGGGACAAAAGATGATGAGGAGGACACTGGATGTGGATCTGGGTCTTGCCTTTTGCCGACCCACAAGACATCGGTACATCACCGACATCACCGTGGTTGGTAGTGGAAAGTGATCTTTGGGAAGGGAACCGTATGGAACCGCGATATTTGATGCTGCCACAAAGTTGTGGTTTCAACATGTTTCAACCAACACTTCCACTTCCGTGCAAGGATGTCTGCACCTTGATTGACCCATTCAGGTTTTGTTGAACATGTTTCAAACCAATCAAATCAAAATGACATGTGCCTAATAGAAGCTCCGCAGACTGTTTCGTTTCTCTAGCAATGATTCTTTGTTATGCTACAGGTCCAACAACACTCAAACAGTTTTTCCTTCTTTGGTTTTTGCACTCCAGCTGTTCACGTTTTGGCGATGTTGTTTCTCCAATTTGGCCAGGGATTCTCATAGGGGGAGAAAGGGATAGCAGTGCATCAGATCCGCGTTGCGGCAAGGCAGCGAAATTGCTGTGCACTCCACTGCTTTGACGCTAGCTGGCAATGGAACCGGGCATGTCTTAAGTTGGGTACAGTACCCGATGACCACTTCCAAACTTCAGTGAAGGAAACACAAGAAATATCAAGAAATCATTGAAGGTCTTGATTGTTTTCAGCAGACTGGGATTGTCAGGGCACCCATGGTGAGATGAGGCGATTGTGATGAGCAGGAACACGAGATCCACGACCAGGTACAGTTGGTACAGTTTTGTGAATGACAGATAAAACATGATAAATTAAATAAACATTGGCAAATTTGGTGTTCCAAGATTTTTCCATTTCATGTTGTTCATGTTGCAGGGCCCCACAGCGGACGAGTTCTCAGACTCCGACTTCTCTGAGACCTCCGCTCTCTGCAGTAGCCCCAAGCGGCGCTAGCGGCCGGCCCGGTAGCGAAGTGCAGCTGCGATTGCGTCTGATTGGTGAATGGAAAGATAACAGTGATAACATCATGAAGTACTTCTGGAACAGTAATAATATGTAATAATGAATAGTCATAACTTGTAATGACCGTGATATTTCTGGGTCCAAGCGTCCCCAGCCCGTGCAATTTGCAAATCTGGATCTGTATTTCTAATAACATGGGCTAGACGGTCAGACGGATATGCCAGGATAGACCACTAATGTTGGTTGATGTTGGTGTCTAGTCTAATAGTGGCACAATGTTCAATCATGGGTCATGGTTTGATGATGGCTTTTCGTTTGAAGGAAGTACCAATTCAGTTGAAGATGTTGCTTTCGCTTTGTCCTCTGGATCTCACTGTTCGTGTTTTTTGATCTCAAGACAAGCGTTTCAAGATACAGGGAGATTTCAATTTGCTTTCAAGAAGATGCACGCGGTTCCTGAGTGGTGTTTATTTCCCTTAACACAGATGCTCCGGACCACCTGCAGATCACCTACATTTGCACACTTGAGTTGTGAGTCCCTTGCCCATGGCGACAGCCAACTTGCCATCCAAAGCTTGATGCAGTGGGTGCTGTCGATCTCAAGATTTCCACGGAACTTTCCGCGTGACTTGCGCAGATTTCTGATGATTTCTGTCTCACCATGTCTGGCTGACAATTGAATCAACTTGTGATATACTGATAGATTTCACAATGATTCACATGTTGGTTGGCTTTCCCAAGACATTTTCTAATCCTGCTACATGGTCACTCACCCCTACTAGATGTAGCTCCGATTCACTTTCCGCCAGATGTGACACCATGCGCGTAGCGCAGCGACGCCGGTGGAAAAAATGGCCGCTCCGAGTCTCCGAGCTGAGCATCCATGGGTTTCACTGGGGGAGCCACAAACATTGGACCTGGAGAATCACACACCCATTGTGGAGTTGTGGGGTCTATCCCTTTTTTTTGGGTTGTTTTTCGGGGTTTCCCGGATTTGCAAATCTCTCTGGAACTTGGAACATCTGATGAAAATCATGTTTTCAACCTGATGAAAATGGTGCCTGTGATGCGGCTCGGGCCCACAATTGACCAATGACACCGGCGCCGGGCTCAGCATTTTCCGCGCGACCTCGCGATTTCGCGGGCGCGAATGTCCAGGGCCCCCGCAGTTCCATGCAGGACGGGCAGGGTGAGATCAGTTTTGAGGGACAAATCAAGAGATCTACTCTTCATGTCGCGATGAATATGTGGAATGCCGATCATCAAACTCAACGTCATCAATGTCATATCAATGAACCAATTGCTATGGTCAGTTCAATGTCATTCTTTTCCAAGCCGGGAGAGATCGCTCCTATAAGAGCGACCACGTGGCCAATCTCAGATATCCAAGAGAACTTCAAAAACATATTCAGCTGCTGGCTTCATCCGGCCTCTGCATCAATTGTGTTTTTGTTTTTTGTGGATTAACATGTTTGGATGTTTCCGGTGAAGGGCCTATTTGGGTTTAAGGTGCGAACCTGCACCTGCCTCAGTGAGGCTGTTGACCCAGCCGAAACTGCTGGAAGCCGATTTGGGGCCAATCTCCAGTTGATACCCAGGTTCTCCCAGGTTCTTCCCGATTCTGGAAACACACTCTGACATGAGCCCCCAACGGGAAGCTCACAAAGTCCTCAACTCACCATCAATTTATCTGTTCAATCTAGGTGCCTAGGCCATAAAACCATCCTGTATCCTGGGCAGCACCCAAGCTAACGACTCCATTCGCAAGCCACGCACCTCCCCAAATACGATTCACCACCCCAATCCCAACGAGGCAAACCATCCAACAATCCATCCATCCGTCATCCAGTTCCTGACCATCTGATCATCATACGATCACTATCCATCATACCTCCATCAAAACATCAAAAAACCAAGAAACTATCAAAAACCCATCAGAGTTCATCAAAAACCACAGAGTTCCCAACCATGTGACCTGACCACCTGACCACCTGGCCACCTGATCCACCTGGCCATGGTGAACGATGCCGGTGCTGGGCGCCCTCGCGCCGTTGTCCTTCGCGCCGCCCGTGCGCCGCCTCACCGCCGCGGGCACCGCGGCGGCGGGCGCCGCCAGTGCGGTGCTGGTGGGCCGGGAGCCGTGCAACGCGTGCGCCCGGGGGGAAGGGGGTGGATGGAGGATGTTGGGGTTGAAAAGATCAATATGATTACAAAGATAACCAAAGATATCAATCATGAATATGAAATATTAAATACTTAGGTTTATTTATATATAGAATATCTATTCTCTAGATGATAGGGCCTAAGTTGGAATGATTTTGCCAAAATTTGCAGGGCTATAGCAGCTACAAGACATATTTGTTTGAAGCAACGACCAAATTTGGGAGAATCGAATCCAAGTTGAAGGAGAGAAATTGAAGAAGTCGCAAGAAGAATTGGAACATCTAAAAAAGGTGGTGATAGTGCCGTAACTTGTTATCACCTTTGAAGATGGCAACAAGACCTGGATTTCATTTTGCGTCGGATTGCGACGATGGAACAGGCAGAATTGAAGGATTCTGAGGCAAGTTCTCTCCCTCCCATCCTGACCTTTGAATCATTCGAATCATTCGAGGTTGCAGGAGACTTCGGACCAGTTGGAATGGCCAAACACCAGACTGGCAGCTTGGTAGACGTCCTGTGGTTTGCATAGTGGATATGGCCGATCCATACTTCCAATAACTCATCATACGGTATCCATTTCTGGCCAGTAGAAAGGTCACTGGCTCCCTGTTTCTGTGTGTGTATTGTGCTGGAAACTAGGGTTTGCTTTTCTAGATTCCTTTTCAAGACATTCTGCTACGTCGTAATCAGAGCATTGAAGGTTTTAATCGGCTCCAGATGTGAACTCCAGATGACCTGAGAATGATCTTCTTTCGATCGCCGAAGTTCCGCTCTGATCATTTTCGATCTCTGATCTTTCCTGATCTTTCCTGATCTTTCCTGATCTTTCCTGATCTTTCCTGATCTTTCCTGATTCAGGAAGCATATCTCAAGAGTCGAGGATTTGATCCAGGCGCAGGGGATGTTCCCTTCCCCCGCAACCTAGCAATTCTATTAGGGGAACTAGCTAGTATGGAGACATATTCCCAGAAAAGTAGCTCGTCTTGAGACTTCAGGGCACATATGGCACATATCCACAAAACGACATCTTTGCAGTGTGCAGGCTACCAAAACAAAGCTCCAGCAATTGAAAGCAGCAACTGGTGCAGGTAGCTCGACGCGCCCACAGCTGGAGATTGTCGTACGCATACATGATGAAGAATATGGACACACCTGGAACTCTGGCTGGATTTCTTGCTGGCAATCCTTTGGTCAACGTCTACCACTCATATCCACTCATTCTCTCACTGTGGTCCATCATATCAATTACCCATTTGAAAAAGAAGTAAGCTTAGAGATGAAGATTTTGATATCGGCTGCACAAGCCTCAAGGAGAACCATCATGTTTGTAGGTCGAGACAAGCGAAAACCAAGCATACCAAAGTCAGCGCTGAACTTGCCAAACCCTTCAAGAAATCATGTGTGATCACTGGCAATTTGTGAGGCTCTAAAGAGGGTGATCTCACTCGAAACGACTCTTGTTTGGTGACCTTTCGCGACTGGACCTTGTGAATCAACAAAAAAGTTACGGCCAATTGGAATGTTTTGAATCCGAGGTATCGATTAGATTGCACCATCCTTTACCCAGGCTGGCACAACTTGGACATTGGTCATTCAGTGAGAGCCATGGTTTTCCTTGGCAGTTCACCCATTGTCCACCCAGGTTGAAAAAACATATTCCCCCACCTGCCAGGTGAGGGTCTCTAGATTTTAACAAAGGTGCTACTCTTCTTCCTCCGCGTCCTCGCCCTTCTCGTCTTGTCCTCCTTCTCCCTTCCTCCGCCTCGCTTGCTGCACTTGCTGCCACATCGCCAGCTTCGTTGTTGTGGGGCACGCCTGGACCCGAACACATGCCAGAAGAGAATGTCAGATAGAATGTCAGAATAGATGCCAGACAATGCCAGAATGAATGCCTGAAAGATGCCTGAATAGATGCCAGAAAGAATGTCAGCATAGATGCCAGAAAGTATGTCAGAATAGATGCCAGATAGAATGTCAGAGCATGTGCATCATATGCCAGAAAGAATGTCAGAATATACACGCCATATATACTTCCAGATGGTATGTCAGAAACCATGTCAGAATGCTGTGCCAGGGTGGCGATCACTCGAAGAAAGTATGTTGTTTCTGCAAGCATCAAATCTTTGCACTCAGATTGCAAAGATTCCATCTCCAACACATGCCACCAGTCCTCGCAAGTGGTTATTGTTATCAAAGCTATCGAAAATCAGGATCACTGTCCATGACGGTCCATGTTTGAAGTGATGTTGGGATATCGGGATATCGGGATGTCCTGGATGTCCTGGATGTCCTGTGTCACAGGTGGTGAGACCTATGTTTGGTTCAGCAGCAAGCGCCTGTGCCATTTTCGGCAACGCCTTCACGACCGGCTGAAGGATGCCATGTGTCGACTTGGACCAAACTGGAATGGCCTTTGCGAAGAGGGAGTTCTGGGGTGGCTATTGGTGGCTATTAATCGAAATGGGAATTGACGTAGGAAATGAACATGGCCTGACATGGCAGTCCTTTCAATCCTGGTTTTCTAGACCTGATTTTATACATTTTTGTACTCAACCTTTAGAATTTCGAAATCATCCTGGGCTCGGTGCTCATGACGGGCTTGAGGTCCTGAAGACTATGAGAAACTCTTTGCTTCTGCTCCCTTCGCGCGACATGGTGGGCTGGCGGGTACGACCAAGCGTTTGAGTGCCTGGTGCATGAACCTGGCAAGGAGCGGCTGGAAATCAGGTGATCCGTAAAGGTGGAAACTGATACCATAAAATGGGTTAACTGGAGAAAGGATTGTGTGTCAAAGGGAATCATTGCAACCTAGAAACTGAGAGCTGTTCAGCGTTTGGGCACCATCAGCAAGCCCTGGAATTCGCAGCAGGAGTGCGAATGGCGAGACCTTCCCTCCACAATTTCTGGTTCTGGTTTTGTGCTTTATCGATACGCCACGGTACAGAGTCTCGGTTCAAAGGTTGAAATGGAGACACCGCAAGAGGTGACACTCGAACAGCTGGGGGGGTGAAGCCACTCATTCTTACTGGGCATTGGGCACTAAAAATGAGCCAATAGGTCTAGTTCGAGCCTGGTCACAAAGTCGTGGCTCCACTGGACAGATCTGGACAGTGGCTTCATCAATCCTATTTCAGCCCCAAAAGTTTGTGAATGGCAAATCTTCTTTGAGAAGACCGCTTGCTACAAGTTCTATCTTCCTCACTATGGCTATACCTTCTGAAATGTCTTGTCTGCATCTCCCTATTTGTCAGTGATATTCTCACATTATTATCCATGTTCCACCCATTTTGGTTTGTCCAAACATAGGGTCGCCCAAACTCCGGTGTAAAACCTCACTCCTGAAAAAAGGCTGATCCAACATGCATGGGAAAATCCATGACTTGGTCTGCATACCAACAGTTTACACTTTGTATCTCATCATTTTTTATAAAAGTGTCAGAGAATTGCCATAGATTAGGGATGATAGTGGAAACCTTCCATTTCTTGCACAGACACCCTCCATTTTTGATGACGATCTCATCGCCCAGTCGCTGGTGCACTGCCGTTTTGCATCGATCGCTCCATGGAGCGTTTGGCCTATCGCATCGAGGAGCGATGGCGGATGGGCCCTGAAGAATTCACACTTTTCAAATTTCCCACTTCACAACACTCCAGACTCACTACACACTTTGAACTCCACACTCACTCCAGACTCTACACTACATGGACTCTACACTTCACACTGCACACTCCACACTTTGCACTCCACGCTCTACACTCTGCGCCCTTCAATTCACACTTGACACACTCCGCACACTACACTTCACGCTTCACCCTTCCCACTTTACATACAAACGCGAAAGCTTTTTAAGCCGGAAAGGTATCGCTCTTGCTGTTCTGCGAATTCCTGCCAGCCAAAGTGAAAAAAATAGTTTGCTCAATTAATTCACCACCAAACCGCCGGCCGGGGCAAAATGGCCAGCGTTAGTTCGAAGCCTTCTGATTTTTGCCGTCTCGAGACGGCAAGTTGGGAATGGAATTCTTGGGCCTTGCTATTTTTGGGCCAACTAAGTGCAGTTTTTCTGATTCTATGAGTTCTGTGTTAGTTTCCCCTGCTGCGCAAGAGTTGAACATGCTTCAATGATTTGGAACAGCTTCGTTTCCAGCGCCCAAGAGGAGACATGTGGAAAGAGCCCCAAAGCTCCGTAAGCATTCCCAGAAGCTCCTGCGAGGGATTCCTTCCAGAAAAAAAACTGCCCAGCGTCATCTTCATCATCTTCTTCACAATAGTCTTCATCATCATCATCTTCATCTTCTTCGTCATCATCAACAGCTACACATCTACAACTGCATTTATGCAGGTGTCTAGATTCAGGTGTATAGATGTAGTGAAAACGGCTACACATCTACAACTTTACAAACTTTACATATACAGATGTATAGAGACAGTGTCTTAGGTGAAAACATCTACACATACATCTACAACGCACGGTAGCTTTGCCATGCTTCAGTTCTTGGGGCCAAATGACACAAAGACAGGACACGTTTCGCAGCTCTTGCTATAGGTGCCACATTGGGGACGGCAAACACCAAATGACATGGCACATCTCCCCACGGAATTCAGGGCGTCAGGGAGGACTTCAGGTCCCCATGGACCTAGCCATGATACCATTCCGATTCGCTGAACGCCAGACGCAACACAGTCTTCTTGGTGACGCCCCCACTTTTGCGTGGACCCCATTTTCGTTGCAAGTTTCCGGGGTGCATAGCGAAGGGCTCTGGTTTTTCTTGGCATGCAAAATCTGTAATATACGGCCATACACATGCAAAAATGTTAGGCGATGAGGGAGCGCCAAGTCGAATTCTGCACCAGGACAGTGGTTGGTTTGTGCGCTTCAACTCTGTGCAAGTGCTCTGGGGTTACCCAATTTCCGGGTTGAAACATCCTAGCGGTCCTAGCGCATGCTTGTTCATCACGCAACCCAACGGATTTTGATGTGTTGGCATGGGTAGATCATGTCAAATGTGACATTGCTGAGAGATTTATTGGCGGCATTGATCATGTTTTGGTATGAATATGATCATTTTTCTCTTGTGAATTTGTTTTCCTCTTTGTGCCTCGTAGGTACTTCCTCAGGTTGCCCGAGCCTCAAGTGCCAAAGGATCCATGTGAGATCCAAACCCAGAGGATCAGCTCATGTTTTCGCATGGGAGCACCCCGCCTGCTCCAGGAATTCATCTTAGGCATGTGCTTAGCCTTTGGGTCATGATGTGTGGTCGTTGTGTCGTGCCAACGGTCCTTTTTTCTTGCGTCACGACTTGGTACCGAGGCCGATACCGGGGACGATCGTGCCATCTCAGTTCTGATCGACATGCTGGCCGACAAGGATCCGGATTTCCGGATTGGAGCGCTCCGGGTGTAACGGCACCACAAAACGCGGCTGCGATTGGTGAATCCTTGAAAACCCGACATGGTTTCTATTTTGACAGATTCTGTTGAGGTCTCAGTCTTGTCCTCACAGCCGCAGGATCAACATGTCCGCAGCGCGGCGGTGGAGTCTCTGTCAGAGGCAGACCAGGGAGCCTTGGGAGCCCGGGGACAGTGGGAGCCTCGGTGCGTCAGGTGGTCTTCAAAGATGACCGCTCTGTCCATCAGACGTTGAGCGTTTGTATGGAGGACGGATGCACATCTCCGCACATCCGCTCGCATTCACGATGTCCATCGTGGATTTTGGCTGTTTGGAGTGACGTTGGATCAAGGGAGTGTTCACTGCTCCAAGTTGACATCTTCTAAATTTTCTTTGCAAAGCTTCCAGGACCCAAATCCTTTGCTCCGTGAAGCCGCTACTCGCCTGAAATTTGGGCATTTGCTGATGGCGCCTCTGTGGATCATTGTAGGCTCACTGTAGTCACTGTAGTTCCGCAAAATGAAGCACTGTATTGGGTCCTGTTCTGGATGATGTCGTTAGATTATGGCGGCCCTGTCCTAGTTTGGGAAATGCGAAAAATGCCAACTGCTTTGGACAAAAAAACAGCAGGTTCAGTAGATTGTACCCTTGGTGAACCATGTATGAACCCTGATATGTCAGGTTCAGTTGATTGTGCCATATGGTGGCAGCCCCGAGGCTGCACAAGCCCTGCCACAAGTGGCAGAACGCGGAGATGAGCAACTGACCTGCAGACCAGTTTTGGCTTCTGACTTTAGTTTTGATGCACACGAGAAAGCCAGAAATATGGGGCAGATTATGGTCGATGAAAATTGTGTGTGTGTGTCACGACAGTATTAGCCCATAAAAGTTGTCTAGAACTGAGATGTGAACCCACAACCAATCTGAAGTTTTCGGATGAAATCGATGTACAATGTGAGGTTGGCTTGGCTGAGGTTCGTGGCATCAGTGTTGTTTCCGCATTTGGAGGATGTGGATGCCAGAGTCAAGAAAGCCGTGAAGGCGCGCGAACTTTTCGTCCTCCTGTGGGAAAATCATCGCGTTTCTGTGATGTCGACTTCGACGCGCAGGAGTCTTTGAAACTCCTGGGCCGGGATGACTTGGTCAGTAGCTTGTGCTGGCCCCCAGAGCCATGCTGTGATGGTTGGGACGTTAATCATGTGCCCATACTCCGTAGTTCCTTGCGGGTTTGGTGAAGATGGTCTGCGGGGCGTGCAAAGAATCAAATTTGGCGGATGTTGGGGCTTCAGGACTTACCAAATTCGTCGCATATCGGGTGTTTTAGGCAATGAGAGTGGTTCCTCCCAAGATATATCAGATGAATACATCAGATAATGATGTATATATATATAATTATATATATATACATCATACTATTACATATTATATATATACGTATATATATATACATATTATATATATATGTATATATATATATGTATATCATAAATAAAATCGGTAAAAGCTTAGTTAGGCCTTTGAGGATTGTGCTACTGATGATTTGCTGAGGCGTGCGGCAGGGACGGCCAAGAAACGCTAAGGGCGATGCGGCGCTTCCAAATGGAAGCGTGCTGGTGGGCCTGGGGGTCTCAAAAATTGATCCTCAAAAATTGATCACATTTCATGTTCCAATTTGGTTCCAATTTGGTTCCAATTTGGTTCCAATTTGGTTCCAATTTGGTTCCAATTTGGTTCCAATTTGGTTCCAATTTGGTTCCAATACGTTTCTTCATGTGACAGTGACGGAATGGAGTAAAGGCATGGAAGGTGTCGCTTTTTCCCGAGACAAGGCCCAACATTTGGCCCCCAAGTTCCGACACCGAGACACCCTGGGTTCAAGTTGCAGAAAACTCTGGCACATGCAATCGCAAACTTGGAGATGAAAGCATGGTAGGATAGAAATGCAGTAACTGCATGACCCCACCAAATCCCATAAGTCATTTTGAGCAAAAGCTTGTTGTAGCCTGTTTTCTATTGCCATCAGGCAATTCCCGGTTGACACTCCTGTATCGCTGCAGTTTGCAAACAAAGATTGGCCTGAGGCTTGCTAAATGTTGTAAATTCACAGGGCAAAGTTGCAGATTGGGCACCACTATGCGCCGGGCTCGGGGTTGTACAGCCTCAAAGAGGTCACCACTTGTTTTGGCTTTGCACAGTTGCGCGCAACTTTGATTCCATGGGTGTCCATTGTACAAATTTCGTTTGCGAGCAGCGTGAAGAGCGGCACAAAGCAGCCGGTGGAAACCAAAATGATGTCATGTTCAAACCATGCATGTACCCTCCAACGAAGGCATGAAAAGATGTAGACAATATCCATGGTTCTTGGTGCCAGAGACTGATGCCTCAGATTTTTTTTGATTCTAAAAGTATTACTGTGACCAGGCGACGTGTTGGCCATAGCTGACCGTCAAAGGATATTTCCAGACTGAATTAGTGGTGCACATCGAAACGTTTATTGCATCGATTGTTTTTTGGTGTTTTCTTGGATTCTCCATGATTCTCCCCCTTCTGCAGACACAGTGAAGCAAATCTGGTGGTTTTTCTGCTTGCCTCTCAAGCTGCTAATCGCTCATCCATTTGAATCCGTTTGAAATGTGATATACCCTCTGGTAAACTAACATATCTATGGAAAATCACCATTTTTAATGGGAAAATCAACTATAAATTACCATTTTCAATAGCTATGTTAAATTACCAGAGGGTATGTGAATCATTTTTCAACTTCAACTTGGATTCCCATGGCATATCCCCCGTCTCAAGTGTCGCCTCGTCTCGTAGGATGCTTGGAGCTTGTGCCTGCGGAGGGGCCCATACAGGCCGGCAGCAGAGTACATCATTCCTGTTTCAAGATATGTTTACTGCAAAAATCAGTTGAGATATGTTTATAATATTTTGAAAAATAACTGAAAAATCATGGTGCCTTTCTGTTAGAATGGCTATGCAGGCCCTGTGTGTACCTGTGCACCTGTCGGGAAGCCTGATGCCTTGCGGCACGGGAGCATTGATGGAAAGCAAAGCGCTTTTGCTGTTGGGCGTGGGAGCGAACTGGGGAACACTGGGCCAAGAATGACTTGTCCATCGCTTTCGAAAAGCCCAGAGCAGATTCCAGGCAGATGGCAGATGTTCTTTTCACCTCCAAGGCCGCTGCCAGCACGGCCGCTGCCAGCACGGCCGCGCCACCAAGTCCTCCAGTTTCGGTGCGGGCCACATGTTGGATGGGGGCACACCAGGTCGCCTAGAATCCTTAGAATCCTTAGAATCTTTCACCATCGGATGCTTTGAAAGCAGGATTTCGTTGAGTGAACCTCTCGGACAGAATTCTGAACTCGCAGGCGCCCGACGGCAGCGAGCCGTCGGACGGTGGCGAGCCGCCAGGCACAGACATGTTGCTGACAGGGAAACGGTAAAGCGAAAGGTCTACGAAAGATGACCATCACAGAGTCCTCAAGTTGGACGTAGCCAAAGTGCCACAATGGCTGAGTCTTCAAATTCCAAATTGGACAGTTTAACAGTTTAACATTAAAATTTGTGAACCATGTTGATCATGTCCATTTCTGATCGCAGCATTTGCAGACATCTGCGAGCGCTTCGAACAATGGGAGGAATGGGACGTGCCTTGGCAAAGGCTTTATGGGAAGATGTTTTTAATGCATCAGCATGTGTGTGTGTGTGCAGATAAATCACCGAAAGGATTGATTTATAATATATACGTTATATACGTATGTAGTCAATATGTACATATATATATATATATATATTATTACCTGATATATTAATATGAAATATTATGAACTTTTGTGTAGAAACTATGCCAAACCACCTTGTCCTTTTGTTAATCCACCTGATGCTGTGGAAAGATCAATGCCGGCTGGATTTTTTTTCACCACCACCACAGACACAGAGAATATCAGCCACCACATTTCCACCCAGATTGCCAAACTGCGGCCTATGACATTTACGACCTTTGGTTCTACATCCAGCATTTGATTCTTTGCATACCTGGCTATAGCTGTAAAAAAGAGGCGAGGCGGAAATGAGCGTGTAGGGCACTTGCAACAAAACTAGGACATATATCGAAAATCTGAAGTAGTAGCCCCAATTGCAGACCTGTGATTGATACTCATATACTATGTTAGTGGTAACGTTCATTGAAATGAAACGAATCTCATACGAGTCTCCCCTTTTCAATCGCTGAGGCTTCCACTCCTCTGTGGAAGCACGCCATGGCCGGCAGTTGTGTTGGGGGATCTCAGTTTGAAGGCAGCTGCATGGGGCTATAGCATGCTATAGCTTTCATATTGGTGAATCCAAAAATGGAAATGTAAACACTAGCAAAGGGTCGAGACAATCAGAAATACTATGCAATAAGACATAATAAGACTTTCATTTCTGGCCAGAATGCTCTTTTGATCATAGTAACACAGATTTTTTAGTGTTCCTTTGTGGGGAAAGCCTAGCCGCCAACGGCTCTAGCTGGCAGATCCGAGGCTGGGGTGATGGAGCACATCGGCATGTATCCCTTGGACACTGTGAAGACACACATGCAGGCGCCGCCATAGATCGCCAGATCGCCATAGATCGCCATGATGAAACTGAAGAATTCTCCAATGGTTGATATGGTTGAGGCCAAAGCCGTGGCTGATATAAATGATATACCATCTGGTTATTTAACAGTTCGCCATGGAAAGATCCACCCATTTTTAATCGGTAAACCATCTATATTTCTATGGGCCATCTATACCATGGCTATGTTAGTCATAGCCAGGTTGGGTAAATGTAGATGCTATTTATGTGCTACAATGTGCTACAAGACTATGTGTGGTCGCATATCACATGTGGTGCCGTCACTGAGGCCTTGAGGCCCGGAGGTGCACTGACCCTCTCGAGCGTGGTGCAAAGCATCGTGGAGGCGCCGACGTCACCATGCGACGTCATGGGACGTCGTGGGACGATGTGGAGACGTGGACGTGCACGTTGTTGGGAGATGTTGGGATCTGTCCGCCACCGCCAGTGCTGAGTAACACCTCCAACTGGATCCCAAGTCTTTCGAAGCATCCACATGCCTCAGGAGAGTGGCGGTCGCGGCTTCATGCGGGGAGCTTCGTCCATCGTCATAGGCCAGTGATGCATTTGTCCAATTTCAACAGCCAGGAAGATGATGAAGATGTCAGTCGAATTTCTTTCAACTTCGAAGTGGTTATTTAACGGTTATTTAATGCAATTGGGTGACCAAAAAATGTCAAAAACAGGAGAAAAGATCGGAAGCGACAAGAAAGGGAGTGGCCGGGATGACCCGAACTCAACAGGACCCAATTGTCCGACCCTTCGAAACGGGGTCGGTTGACCCACAGCACAGGCTGCGTGCCCGCTCATATAGCACTCTTCACCAGTTATGAATACGTGAAGGCACCAACTGCGCAGATGTTCGGAGATGGCAACGTGTGAAAATTGATGGCTGATACGTTGATGTTTGATCAGCTGAAATGAGACAGAGAAAATTGAACAAATTGAACCAGACATGACTTTGCTTTACCAGCGAGAAATCGTGAAATGATGTGGTTTCTCGTCTTTTAGGGTCACCCGCCCCATTCCTTCTCAGATCCATAACCATGCACAGATTAGCTTTGAAATGGATTCATTCCATGACCCTTCTTGCTTGACTGCCTGCCATCTACCAATGTGTAGCCTCTCTCTGTGTAGCCTTCCGCAGGGGCGAATACTCAATGAAAACGATGCCCATGAGCCCGCACGCGCTGCCCTATGTGGTCCGGGTCACCAGAAACTTGTGGATCAAATTCATGGACAGGCCGCAGTAGCCGCAGCCTCTAGAATTTTTTGGTTGGCTTCCAAGATACTGTAGATGTCGAGGCATGGACAGGTGGAGAGATGGGACAGATGGGACAGATGGGACAGATGGGACAGACGGACAGATAGAAATAGAACGATCAAGAATTATATAGAAATGATCATAGAAGTACATAGATATGACATGATATGACTAGATATTTGTTGTATCTATTTGTTGTGGATATTTCGTATAACCCCCACATGTGGCAGTTGCCGCTCCTCTCTCGGCTCCTCTCTCGGCTCCAGCTCACGAAAATTTCGCGGTGCGGTGAAGAGACCGCTGCGCGGGGTGGGCAGACATGGATCCACAGATGTTCTTCTGGCAGCTATGAAATAGCTATGCAGCTATGATCTGATCTGATCAACAGTTAACACTACTTAGATCTACTTAGCATAACATATGATGTTTTTTGATTTTCAACAGGTATAATTGGTTTATCATGATTCTTGCAGTGATGACATAGCCACGTGGCCTCCCACATCCGAACTCTGGAACCAGATTGTGAAATCCCCGCGAACCGCCCCGCGAACCGCCCAGCTCGCGATTTTCGGCCTGCCCGGCTCGCCACACGGCGCAACGGCCGGAGGAGTTTATCGTCGCATTCTCAACATCTCGCAACATATCGCAACATGTTGAATCATATTAATACATATTAAATCATATTAAATCATATTAGTGCATATTAATACATATTAAATCATATTAGTGCATATTTATACATATCATATTAATACATATCAATACATATTAATACATATTAATACATATTAATACATATTAATACATATTAATACATATTAATACATATTAATACATATTAATACATATTAATACATATTCGATCTATTGATTCAAAGATGTAACATGATGAATGAATGATGTTAATACTCAGATCTCAAGAGCATCCCTTCAGATGATTGGCTTGGAGGCTTGACACCTTGAACTCAGACTCACAAGATTCCATGCGCCCAAAATAGGCCATTGAATCTATTATATTATACATGTGTGCATAGGGGATTGGGATTGTGTTGGAGGTCTTTGGCAGCTCAATGTTGCTTCTGTGTTTTGGTCTCAATTTGGAGTTTCCATGTGTTTTCCATGTGTTTACAATGCTAAATCATTGCCAAATCTAGGGAAGTTGGTATTGTTCTCGTCACTTCATCTGTTGGAGATCCTGTTCCTTTTACCCAAAGACTTCGACGACTCCTCGGCCTGCGCCGGGTGCGTCACGTGTGCGGCCGCTTCCCAGCGTTCCCAGCGCGCCTTACCATGTGTGTGGTATCGCAGAGAGCAGAGTTGGGAGATGTTTGCGTCGAGACGTTGCTGAAGGACCGGGATTCAGATGATTCAGGGACCATTGGACCATTGGACCATCCAACTTTTCGCAGAAATGAAACAAATGTGATGTAAAGATGTGATGTCAGATGCAACTAATTGATTTAATTGATGCTAAATGGTGCTGTTTCCACTTTCCCCCAAACAATTATATACCAGAACAATGGTGCTGTTCATTTTAGGGCACCGACAAACTTGTGTTTTGGGGCTCTGGGGCCCATGGCAGGAAGATAGTGCTACGTTTATCATGGAGCCGTCCCAATTGATGTTGCTCGCCGTCTCTGCAAACTTGTGCAGGCGGAAGGGACCCAGGATCCAACATCCAACGGAGTGTGCTTCAAAAGCTGGAATTATGTGCTTCACAAATACATTGAAAATACATTTAAAAACCTATGGGTATGGAAAAAGTGGAAAGACCACATATTTGATCGAGTTCTTTTCGGTGCATGCCCTGTATGTCGAATGGCTTGATGAACACTTTCTTGCAACAGCCTGATGTAATAAGCTTACCTTCATTACGATTGATCTAAAGTTTGCACACGATCTTGGCCCCAAAATGATCCGAGTAAACCATAGTAAACCTATGCCCAAGCTGGCCAGGCAGATCCGGCGAAGTTCCTCGGATCTGGAAGGGCAAACCATGGAGATGGCCTTCCAACATGGTCTGCCCGCACATGCGGCCATGGACTCAGATAGGAAAGATAGGAACGATAGGATGGCTTCCTCAGATTCCTCCATCATTCCTCCATGGTCCTGTGGTTTTGTGTGTTTTTCAGTTCTTGCTGCCAATGCTAAGGTGTCCAGATCAGCAAATTCCAAAATCAGAGCGTTGGGAAATCTCAGTTCGGAGGTAGGATGAGCTTGAGCTTCAACAAGATTCCCCCATTGCCACGCCTTGGGGAGGTGGTGAGGTGTGAAGACAAGGATTTCTGGTAAGTTTGAGTTGTCCTACTGCACTGTGTGGATTTTATGCATGGGAAATGCTGCAGAAAATCGCTGTCGCAAAAACGCCTTGGCCAGATTTTGTATGTCAAGAGTATTGGTTTTTCATCGATTAGTTTTCACTAAGATCTCGTTGATCCTTTCAGGCAAGGCCGGAGACAGCAGGCCGCAGGTCCTGATGGGTACTGTTTCTGTCTCCATGAGCTCCAACTTTTGTTCTCCAAGGTTTTGTGAGGCATGCACGGAGCGGGACCTGTTCCGCAACGGCGAAGTCACCTGCATACAGCCTGGAAACCTAGGAGCCCTGTGCCAAATTTCGAAGATCAGAGGGTTTATTGATTTTATTGTCGATCTAATCCGTATTCTTTCCAAAATTGACGCATTTGGAAATCATTTGGATCACAATATTTGGTTCATATTGGTTTCATGCCTGTTCATGCCTCGTGTGCGGTGCGGTTTGCATGGCAACCAGGGCGCATTTCACGTGTTTGTCTGTGTCGCGTACGTTGAGGGCCTGCCAACGTGGAGATGGCACGCGCTTCGTCGCGTATCAACTCTTTCACAGCTGCCAGGCGGTGAACTCTGTGGCAAAATGTCGGTATCACTCCTTCACCTGCTCCGAACTTCATTAGCTTCGGGGTTTTTTCCGACTTCATGTAGCAGTATACCTTTCTTTTCTTATACATGTGTATGTAGCATGTATATGAATGTAATAGATATATGTTATGTTATGTCATGTTATGTTATGTATGAATACTATATATATACACTATATTATATATATACACACTATATATATATACTATATATACACTATATATACACTATATATACACTATATATACACTATATATACACTATATATACACTATATATACACTATATATACTATATATATACACTATATATACACTATATATACACTATATATACACTATATATATACTATATATGTACACTATATATACACTATATATACACTATATATACACTATATATACACTATATATACATATACTCTCTATATGTGTATATATATATATTCTGTATATATATATATATATAACCATACTGTGTATATATATATATACCATATATATACTACACCATATATATATACTATATATATATATACATACAATACAATACAATACAATACAATACAATACATTACATTACAATACATACATACATACATACATACATACGTACATACGTACATACGTACATACGTACATACGTACATACGTACATACGTACATACGTACATACGTACATACGTACAATATTATATATATATATATACGTTATATAGATAGATACAGACCATGTCAAGTTTGGACAGCCCCTTTGCGTTGACGGCGCCGCATTGTGTTTTGCCAGGTCCAAGGCCGTTGCCTCGTGCTGTGCGTCCGGGGGCCTTGCCGGGCCTTGCCGTTGAAGACTTGGAACAAAACGTGGACGTTTAAAGATGGTTAAGGATGGTTAAATGTGTGGTTAAATGTTTGGTTAAATGTTTGGTTAAGGATAGTTACTGTAAATGTTTGGTGAAACTGGCTAAGGTATGGTGAGATGTGGTTAAGTCTGGTTAACTGATTGAAATCCACCATGATTTGCTGCTTAAAGGCTGTTTATTTGATGTTCCCTGATTTGTTGTTGTTGGTTAAGCAATGGGAGTGACTTGCTTAGCAAAAAGGTTGGAGATGTCAAACAAGTGTCGGTATGTAAAATGAGTGTTCAAGAATCGGAATGCTAACCAAACAAGTAGATTTAATTAACAAAAGTATGGGCCAGTTGAGCAATGAAAACACAGGATATAACCAACTGAAATGGGGATGACCAATAATTGTTGTTTGATTTGGGTATGGGTCAATCCAAACAGGTGCACAGTGGCATAATACATGCCAAACATGAGTTTTTTTTTGTAGATTTCCCATGTTTTCCTGGATCATATTTTTAATCCATGCCCATTTTTTTGGTGTCGACCAAGCCATGGCCATCGTTCCCTAGACAGCTTCGAGGTGCAGTTGGAACTCTGTGAGGGCGATCGTCCCGACATAAAGATGAACCTGGTCCAGTTTCACGAGGAACTGACCTGTTTGAGTTTTCCTGGGCAGCGAAGATTCAGGTGTAACATGTCATAACGTGTCATCGAGCATTCATGTTGACCCTGCGGAGATTGTGAACGTCTCCTTTTTTTCGACCAAGATTCTTTTGGTGGTGAATCAATGCAAGTATTGCGAAGTATAATGACTCCAGGAGGCACGAGTACAGCTCCTCCAGGCTCGGTTTGGGGAAAAGAGCCCGTTGTGGTGACCTTGTGCGATTTGTAGGAATTTTAACCACTGGAAAGTTGATATCTAAGAGTAACTCGATTTCATCCTTCACTTCCTGAGATGACCCATTTTCCCGTTCTCCTTTATTCACTGGCGAGTTGCTGCGAGATCGTCAAAGAGTGTAGAGGGCATGCTTCGGAAATGCCTGCAAAGAGTTTATAAGAGTTGCTTGAGGCTGGTATTAAAAAATATCAAACGCATCAACGTATGAAGAATTATCCCTTAAGAAGTATCTCCCACAGTAATCCCACACAAAGTCCCATGTTTTCTCTATGGAACAGGTGCTTGAAATGTCGGATGCCAGGCCTTGAAATGCCTGGGATCTCCCGTCTCCTTGGAGCCACCCATTTTGGACGAAAAGGACGTGGGCTTTCGCTTCTACGGGGTCCCTTGGGTGCCGGTGCTGTGCAGGGCAGGGCAGTTGCCAAGGGATCACTAGTTTCAACATGTTTCAACATGTTTAAACCCAGAAGATGTTCCTTCTAGGCAGTTTCAGCGTGTTTTTTTCATCAGCCATGCTGAGGCTTTGAGAGCATCACATGAAAGGAGTCGCTATCTTTGACCCACAGACTTTTTCACGGACCTAGAGGAACTAGACTAAATTAAACCCAGAAAGGTAAACCGATGTAAATTGTTTAAACTTCCCAAATTCCAAAATTGGGCGCTTCCCAGGTTCGTCTGCAAGAGCAGTCTATGCTCCTGGATAAGGGTCGCAGCTGCCAACGCAGAGAGTTCGACGTCCTGCCACGTGGAGCGCAGGTGAGACGCGAAGTTGTGAGTCGGAAATTTTCTCAAAATTCCTCAAAATATCAATCTTTGAATGCTTTCTGTGTGAACCAAAGCGCTCAATTTTCTTGAGTTTTTGGGTCCCCGGGGAAGTTTTCCAGGTGGTTTTTTTCTGTTTGGCAGGTCTTTGGCGATCGTCCCATTCAGCCTGAAGCTGGAGGTGCATTTAGCGGAAATCAAGGGAGACACAAAGCCGTATGGCACGAGGCAATGAATATGGACGATTCGTGGATGAATATGGACCTGCCGGAAAGGTATCAATTCGTCATATTATGATATGTAGTATGATATGTCATGATGTCATGATGATTCATGATGTCCAAAGTTGCCCCATTGCCGACAGGTCTACGCTTCGCGGTTCGCGTAGAGGCGGCCTCAAAGGTACCTTGGCAGGGCTTGGCAGCTGAGGCACCTTGGTCCATGGGAGTCCATCAAATCTCGACAGTTGTGTGTAAAATTGTGTAAGTGTTGCTGTGCTTCAGAGCAACACGAAAAAAAAAGAAGATACAGCATCTGTGCCTCATCTAAGCATCCTCAAACCCAGAGAACCTCGAACTACATTGGAGAACTACATCGGAACCATTGGAACACCATTGGAACATGAACCTGGTCGCACGGGTTGACTCAACACGCCAAGGCCTTTTGTGGCTTGCCCTTCTTGGGATTCACACGGCAAGTGCCCAGTGATTGCCCGGGAACTCGGGTCTTTAAATCTTGGCAGATTTGTTTGGGACTGCCATTGGAATCCATTAAAATCCATTACACATTACTCATCGTTATTCATCGTTATTCATCATTGTTCATCATTCATCATTACTCAGTTGCAGTTTCCGTGGAAACGGTTCCACCTTTGCGCCGTGAGGCCCAACGTTGTATCCAGATGTGGCCACCAACATGGCTCAGACTCTCGGTGGCATCGGTGGCATCGGTGGTTGGCCCTCGAAAAAAATGTGTAGCTCCAACTTTTGACATCATTCCGACAAACATTTGTACCATTTGTTGACTTTTTCGTGTTGCTGTTGGGGAAATTCTTTGGATTTATTTTACAATCTGTTTTATAAAGCACATATATATATATGATCTATTCCTTATATGCTATCGATATCTCTTCCTTTTTTTCTTGTCATTCGGATTTGCGGTCGGTCCAGGAGTTTGCTGGTCGGTGGGGATGGTGGAGCTTCGGCCAGAGATCAGCTGAGCCACTTCAAAAGCGGTGCCTGGGCGCCACGGGGATCTCCATAGAGGCACAACGACCGAAGAGGACCTAAGAGGGTCGAAAAAAAGATCGAAGATCATGAAGATCTGAGGAAATCATGAAAACATACTTAAACATACAGTAGAACATACTGTAGATTACAGTAGATTACAGTAGATTACTGGACGATTTTGCTGGGATATCGGAGGATTCAACCATTGTTGCAATACCTATGGGGAGTCTCCAACCTGAGCTATGCTCCAGAGTCCCGTGTGGTTCCTGGCCTGTCACCGGATCCGTTGCTTTTTTTCCACTGAGGTTTTAGGGCGCCCCCACAGCATGAGGTGCAGACATTCAGCCTGAGGCCCCAGTGACATCCATATGGCGTTTTTTTAATCCCAGCAATGGTTTCACCACATGCGATGGTTTCAATCAAGGTACCAGTTGAAACTTCCTGACGTAGGGGTGAAAAAAGGTAGGCTAATGGCTATGAAACCAGCTCTGTCTCATGGCAGAGTTGGACACAGCTTTGCCTCAAAGTGAGGCACCCGCAAGAGCACTTCAAACAATTGATCATGTCCCGCTAAATCAGCACAGCTAACTCTTGGAAGAATGCCCTACACAGCATAGGCAAGTGCACATTCCACAAGACATTACATGTTTTTGGTTCCATGTTGCACAGAAAAAACGAAACAAAAACAATACAATTGACAATTCCTTACTCTCGCTGTGACCTCTATGGGGTCAATTGATTCAAGGGGAGATTGGTTGCGGCAAAATAGGCCACCGGCCACTGCAAACAAATTTGTTCGTGGGAGGATTTGTCAAAATTCAGAAACTTGCACTGGACCAATCGTTCATTCGTCGCAGTTTCTTCAGCCATGAATTCTTCCCTTGTTATATGGCATGTCTGCCGTGTTCCCAGAAAATCTGTGATGTATCAGATAGGTTGAGGCATATATGTATGTATATGTATCATATATATAATATATATAATATATAATGTATATATATACTGTATATGTATGAAAACAGTGGACGCACGTTTTGGCTGAGCTACAAACATCTCAAGAAATTGGAGCACAGCCGTCGCCAAAAAAATCGCCACATCTCGGCTGGTGACATCAGTTTCTGGCGAAGATGTGGTTGAGGATGTGACGGCTGGCAATGGCTGGCATGGTGACCATGGTGGAAGATGAAATGCATTGAAATGCCTCCAAAAGGTCCTTGCAACTGAGATTGGACAAGGCTTCAAAGTCGCGCTTCGTCACCAGACAGGGCTGATGGTTGTTCCAAGGGGAAACAGCCTTGGATTTTGCTGAAACTGACCGTAGCCACAACTGGCCACTTGGGAGAGATGAACATTTGGAAAGTGGAGCCAATCTGAATGGCCATCAATCTCTGCACTTGTTGCTGGGTGTTGGGGCAGACAAGAACTAGGCCTCGCAGAATGGTATGCTTTGCTCATCTTTGCTCACATGGCAATTCACAGTGGGGAAGTTGTGCGTGTTCAAGTCGGATGTTCAAGTTGCAGGATGTTAAGCGCGCTGGCGACTTGTGTCGGAAAAAATTGGTCGCTGAAAGTTGCTGGCTGCAGCTTTGTGGAGTTGCTCGGAATTAGTTCACGTGTTGCCCAGGCGGCCGCGAGTACAGCGAACGATTCACACAGGCGTTTTGCTTCTGTGGACCTCAAGAAGAAGCAGTTGAGACAGAGACCTTTGCGGAACAGTGCGAAAGTATGGCAGGCGGTAAAATAAAGTTGTGGCAGAGGACAGGGAAAAAAGAGTTCCAGGTGAAACCTACCTCGGCTTCGTACCTGACCGGGTACAACCGGGCCCTCTATAAAAACTGTGGTGATTTGTTTGCTCTGGAAAATCATTTCGGATACTTTGGAAGCGGCAAATTGACTCAGTACTTCCCCATCATGTCCGCCACGTTGGTAGGCCTGGTAGGTTCCATCTAATTTTTATTTCTCCCAGCAACTTTCATACTGAGGTCTGCAACCCGACCTGCCTCGGAATAAACGACAAGCGCCCGCCGAACCCAACGTCGGGGACCGGCAGACGACTCGGCCAGGGCGGGATATCAAACATGTCCAAACATGGCACCCATCAACCAGTCATATTTTTTTAATTTTTTTTTCAGGCCCGGGATGATGAGTTTGCGAGCTGTTTGGGAGCTGTTTGACATGCAAATAGAGGCATTATGGCATTTGCAGATTAATCATGGCATGAAATAAATCAGACCCTCAATGTCTTAGAAAAAGCATGTCACAGACCACGGAGATGGATTTTCGTACAAGGTAATCCAGGAATGATCCCCAAGCCTCAAATTGGATCAGAATCCCACATGGTCGTCACGCTGCCCGGTAGGACATCTTGGAGTGCCGCTATACCAGTGCTGGTCTTCTGCAGATGTTTCTCAATGACCAGGTGCCAGCTCTGAACAAACTGGAGGTGAAACGTCAAACTTGTTTCACTCAGGCTCTCACCGCTGGGATTCGACATATTCGACACTATCAAACTCGTTTTTCATGATGTTGGGTTGTCCAAGATGCACTGAGCATGAGTCATGGTTCATGAGTGCTTAGCAGGCATCAATACGTCAACACTCAGGGTTTAAATTCCCAGGATACCAATTCTGTCAAGTCCCACCCATTGCATTTTACCCTGTTTTACTTCGGCAGTATTGACCTGGAAGCTGGAAACACGACTTCCAACGACTTCCAACGGAATCTAAGGATGTCAGGATACCTATCCCATTGAGTGTGAAAAAAAATGTGTCTAAAAAATCAACATGATCAACTTATATAACTTATATCCCCATCTCTCTGGAGAATTTTCAATACAAGCTGTACCTTCTTTTATTGTTGGACCTCCAGTTCTACCGTTCTATCCACAGCAACGGTGCCAGAAGCTGATGGACTTTGATACTGGTCGACCCCTCCATCCCGATGTCGTTCCTTGGCAAAACTGGCAATGTGGAAGTTGCAGAAGCAAGTTGCAGAAGCAACCGCATCAACCACGTCCATTTGAACAGTTCTTGATATTGGAAGAACTTTATGGATGCCTTGGATGAATGTTTTCCATTGTTGACCTTCAGTAGTCTCCCTGGAAGAAACCTTGCAAGGAAGCTCCTAGCGATATTCATAAATCAAACGATCCTCTCATATAGCCTTTACCATCTTAAACATCCCGAAACATGTCTTGACCGCGCCTTCCTACCTTAAACTCATCCGAACTCATCAGATTCGAGGCCCACTATGCTGTCGTGGATGTGGCCTTCGCTGCGTACCGGCTGTCTTTGGTGCCCCCGACACAACCGTGCCTTGGACAGAAAGTCGGAAAAAAACCTGTGACTGGTTAAACTGGTTGGATCATTTGCTTGGGGTTATTGGTCATTTATTGGTCATTTATTGGTCGTTTCGGTCGTTTCATCACCAAGGTTTTTGTGAGGTTTTTGTGACACAAATGTAACGTACCTACGAATTGGACGCCTGAGAATTGGAGACATTTTTTGGGAGTTTTTCGAATGGTGGCAATGACCAGCCGCCCCTCTTGGAGGAAATGGACAACCACACCTTTGGTGGTTCTGTCATGCGACGCGTTCCCATGGAAAAGTAAGCTAAGTAATGCTAAGTAAGCTTGCCGCCACAGGTTCCCGATGGAAAGATCATGCAGTTCTGGCAAGTCGCCGGAAAGCACCTGCTGCTGCTCGGTGGTGAGTGCATTGTGCCAGTTCGAGATTCGTTTAGACCGGGCACCAGGTTGGTTGAGCGGGAGGCACGTGTGTTTCCCCTTCATTTTGTGAACATATGTGAATATCATCCAGTCTTTCAATGTCTTTCAGGTTTTCCTTTCAGGTTTTCCCATGTTTTCCATTGTTTTCCTGTCATCCAATGGGACAACGGGATCTCTCGAGGTGACGACGAAGAGTCCATTGACTTGGACCCGTTGGGGACACCTGGTCCCATCGCCGTTGGCCCACGAGAGTTTCTTCGATGGCAGTGGCTCGTTAAACACGTTTTTTCACCACGTACTACTGTACTACCATCAAATTTCTACTTAAACGGTTACTTAAACAATCTTAAACGTTGTAATGATGTAATCCTGTCGACTTTGGGCCGCTTTTTCAGAGAAACCCATGAAACATCAAAACATCACGGGTTTTGTAACCCTCCAAGAAATCAAAGATAGATTCTGCTCGTTTTTGAAACGGGAAGCTGAAAGCCGGAGAAGCTGTGAAGCCACGCTGAATCTCTTGGAGTTAGCGAGGTCAAACTCCTGCGCATGGTCGATGACCACGATGACCACGATGGCCACCAAGTCGGGACCACGGGAAATGACATGAAGACTCCGTTTGGACAGTATTCTCCATCTGTTGAACTAGCACACGAAACATCGATCATGTTATCAATTTTATTCGAAGATTTTCGTGGAATTCTTTGATTCCATTGCCCTTTTGCACCATGCCCACGTGTCGATGCTTTTTTGGCAAGTTGCCCTTGTGATCTTCGGTATCCAAAGATTGATTTGAGTTCCCTCTCAATTTGAAGTCGCAAGGGGGTTGGACTCACACCGGTGCAAGGCCTTCAATGGAGCTCGATGGTTCTCCAACCGGTAGTAACGGTAGGTGCAGGGCCCGGATGGCGATGGAAGTTGCAGTTTGCTGACGCCAAAACCATGGCAAAGAGCGTACGTACCAACTATTCTGACTTTTCTTTATATGGCTCTTTTAAAAAGAAGAGTCAAGATCGCAAATGAAGAAGCCACTTGGTTTAATCAACTTCTCGTCCCTATCAGGGACATTGAACGCAAAAGAAGAATCTATTGTTGTTCAACATAGGTGCCCTATTACTGAGATACGCCCGAGCTTGGGTGGTCATGGTAGTTCTACTGATTCCTTTGCTCCCTTAAAAGCCCACATCCCCAAGCATTTTTTGGACAGGCTTCTGCAACTGGCTTGTGCACCCTGGCAGAAGGGGTGAGTCAGATGCATCATCCTGCAAGTGTGGAAAGCTGTGGCTTTGGGGTCTCAAACAAGGAACATACACCACACTGCCCAGCATTTTCAAGACCAATGCTTTCAAGCAAAAAGTTCTGCAACTCTCCATGAACAACACGCTGCAGCCACGCAATCATACACATCCTCTCCCAGGTAATGGGGCTGACAAGGATGATTCAGAAGAATTCACAATGTTGATTGACACAATTTGACATGTCAAAATGTAAAACAAAACCACATTGACATCAGTCGATGCCCAAGGTCTTTGCAGTCGTTGCCGCAGGGTTGGCACTACGACCAGCATGGCGGCGCTGAAATGGCAGTCTGCCAAATCGCGACGGAGACCAGCTGAGGTCCTTCAATCTTACACGACTTGTTGTTTTGTTGTTGGATATTGTACTGATAGTGTTGGATATTTGTTGGATATTTGTTGGATTTAAGTTGTGTTTTTCGGATACCAACTTCATAACACCTTTTGGGGGGAATCGAGCTCTGGCTTTCAAGGTTTCCAGCCAGTCTAACTGCGATGATGTTTGGCGGAGTATCTTTGGACGGAGTCTGTGTTTCCTTCAAGGCCTTCAGTTTTGTAAGATCCCCAAGTAGCTTGGGACAGCCGGAACCGAATATCCAAATTCAGTACTCCGAGGCTCTCTGAAGTGTTGCATGTTTCTGCCAGTTCCACCGCGCGATGGCACATTGCCTGCCGCTTGACCATTTTCATGGTGACACGAATGCTGTTCGCCAACCTTCGCCAACCTTCGCCAACCTTCGCCAACCTTCGCCAACCAGCCTGCTGAAGGTCCCTGAGTCATTGGGAAAGTTTGAAATGCGACGACGCGAGACCGAGAACCATCGAGAACCACAGGATCCCTTGACGTCAATTTCTGAGATCCACCACTGAGAAACCCTTTGGAAGCCCACCTGGTTCTTTGCACATCTTTGTACTATAAGACTATAAGTGGACATTTTCTAGTTTTACCATCTTTTACATCTTTTACCTACCCTGTCTCTGAATCAGAAGTTTTTTTGATGTCATTTTTCGACCCTGATTCCTTCTGAGCCACTACAAGTCAACTGTTGTGAAAGTGTTTGTTCCTGACAACCCTGTTGCTGCATGGCAAAAAATCGCAAACACGCTATATTACTATAATGTAGATTAATGTAGTATGTTTTTGCATCAAAACACACCGAATGCATTCAAATGCCAATACCTGCTGATTTTGAAGTCAAACTTGGCACATGACACATCCTAGGTCTCGAGCCGTCGATGTTTACAAGTGTCGCACACCTCTTTGTTCGCAGCAGTGAAAACGCTACTCACAAGACTCGCCCGTCGTTCCCACAAGAGCATGGAAGCCACATCACGACCAGGTCCTGACACTAGTGGAACTCATGGCTTCGATGGTTTCATCGAAAAGGTCGGTCTCACTCAAACGTGGTCAATCCCGATGCGAAGAAATGTTTATATCACGACAGATACATTAGGATCCTTGGTATCACTGGGAGTCCTCACTTGGGAGTCTTCACTTTGTGTATCCTTCCATTTTGGCCATTTTGTAGTTGCCATGGAGACGAGCTACGAGCAGCCCACTGCGCGCCAAAGAGGTGTTCGGTTTTCTCATGCCGCACCTCGACTGGGTGATCAGCAATGATTGTAATGACGGGTTTACCAGCTGTTTTTGGGCACTCAAACATCTCCAAGCCATAATTGAAGATTCAGAGCTGGAAAACTTTGCTCTTTAGCACGGTAACATTTTCGCATGAGAAAACGTGTGTGCCAAAGAATTGGTGGCGGCTCCTAGTGTGCAGTGGAATGACTCCAGTGGAAGTGGCTTTGCCCCAAAGTAACATGAAATCGCAGGGGTTTCAGCGGGTTGAAGCTTCGAAGATTTCCAAATGTCATCAATGGGTGAAGGGCAGCCCAAAAGTTTGCTGGGGAAAGACATTGGCAGGTCGTCAAGGTCACTGGTGATCTCCATAAGGGTAACGTCAGGGGCACAGAATGGATCTCCTGCGCCGGCCAACAAAGACTTATGATTAGTGAACGTCAGATGTAAACACGCACCACAAGATAGAAGTGCTGTTGATGTATCCTTGGCAACTTCATTTGCAATAGCCCCTGCATTGTGTTTATTTTCATATTGTGTATGCATACATGTATACCGCATGCTTCATGTGTGAATGTACATGAAGATTGACAGAGAGGGCGAGACCGATTTGGATGGAAACAGATATGGAGAATTTGAGAACAGTAGAAATCTACAGAAATCTACATGTAGATGTCGAACATGGCCATTGGTGTCATTACCCGCTGCGCTGTCGCTTCCGTTTCAATGGACTTTTGCTCTGCGAGTGACGCCAGAAAGGGCGCAGTGCCAAAATTCCCAGGGACTGGCGTTGCCCGGCGTGCTGAATGCGTAGCGGCAATTTTCACTAACGCAATTCCTGCTGTTGGATGTGATTTGGACCGAAGGCCGAAGTATTGGCCCAACATCTCTGAGATGAAGTATGGAAACCTGCCTTATGTCCCCCTCCCAGACTCCGATTTACCCTTGTGTCTTTGAAGCCTTCACAACCTTCACCATGGCCGACTTACACCTAGCACTCCGACGATTAAAATTGCGCAAGGCGCCTGGCCCTGACCTCGTTGGTGCTGACTTGTACAAGCTTCTCCCGTTTGCAATGCGCCGCCCTTCTGCTCGAGTATTTCAATGCCTGCTTCCTGTCTGCTTCAGCTCCAGACCATTGGAAATTGGCAAGAGTGATTATGATCTTCAAAGGCGGGTCGAAGAACAGCCGTTTGCCCTCTTCATATCGGCCAATAAGCTTGGCGAACTCTATTTACAAAGTTTATGCTGCTTTGCTCCAAAGCAGGCTGGCTCCCCACTTCGATCACCGCATCAGCGACTTTCAATATGGCTTTCGAGCTTGTCGATCCACAAGTGCACCTCTCTTCCTGATCCGTCGAATGGTAGAACTGTTTGAGCGTCATACCACATCCTTGTATATTCTCTTCCTGGTCTGGTCTCAGGCTTTTGACAATGTTAGCCACGAGCACTTGGCTGCTTCCCTTGTCCGTATTGGCGTGCCTCTCCCTTTTGTGCATGCTATAGCAGCACTCTATGTAGACAGCATTTTTTTTGTTTCCACCTCTTCTTATGTCTCTGCCACGTACTCCCTTTCACGTGGGATCCGCCAGGGATGCCCTCTCAGCCCATATCTGCTTATCATAGTTCTGACGGTTTTAATGCATGATGTCCGATTCTCCTTCGAAGCCCGGTTCCACTTCACCCCGTGGACATTCTCTTCTCGTTCTCCCATGACTGATGTTGAGTATGCAGACGACACAGTTCTAGTTTCCCGCACCCAACTTACATTACACCGCCTCCTTCACAGTCTCCAGCATGAAGCTAGCAAGCGCGGCTTGCTTCTCAACCGGTAAATGCCAACTTCTGCGCCTCCATTCCAATCTCTCCATTCATCTCTCACCTCATGTCACCCCACTTCCCCTTGCTCCTGCCTACATTGCATGGGAACCGATGATTTCGGTGTTCAAATCCCACCCCTGCAGTCAGCCAAATATCTTGGGCCTACGTAGCTGCAAATGCATCTTCTGCACCGGACTGCAATTATCGCTACTCTCAAGCAATGGGCGCGTTTCGCTGCCTCTTTCCCGTCTTCACTAATCCGTCCCTCCCTTCGCGCCGTAAATTGCAGGTGTATGCGCAAATTGTGCTTGCCATTTTACTTTCTGGGAGTGAATCTCAAGTTTTTACCCCTGCGCAGATCACAAGGTTTAATTCTCTTCAAGGTTCTGCGACAAATCTTTCAAGTTAAAAGCTCTTATTACCATCGAGTCCTTCACCCCTCTCAGGGGGACTGTTCCAATGAATGCTTGCTCTCCCTTGCCAACCGTCATGCCCCCCGTGTCCTGATACCCAGTCACCGTATTTCTGTCCAGCGATTGCGTTACCTCGGTCATGTTCTGCGGCATTTTGAAGCCTTAGAGCATAGGATAATCTTCCATACCTCCCATGCCCTCCGCCGCCTCTCTTCTCCATTCCGTCTTGGTAGACCTAGGGCGCATTGGCCTGAAATTGCTCTCTCAGAAGCTTTTCACCGTTCTGAGCAACTTAGAAGAAATCAGCATCCCACCACCCGAGAAATTTCCCATCCAATGTACGCCACAGGCACTCAGTCCATGGTTCACATATACTTTGGACCTTCCCTTGCAGACTGGTATGATACCACTGTGATCTGGAACACGCTCTCCCCAATAGCAATGGACCGCGACGAATGGGATCAAATTGTTTTTCCGAGGAATTTGATAGTTCACTCGAACACTGCTGACGTGTAGTTCATACAGCCTGCTTGGACTGCATTTCGTTTGGCCAAAAAAAAGTGACGCCAGAAAGGGCGCAGTGCCAAAATTCCCAGGGACTGTGGCGTTGCCCGGCGTGCTGAATGCGTAGCGGCAATTTTCACTAACGCAATTCCTGCCGTTGGGTGTGATTTGGACCGGCAGGATTTGACCGGATTTGCTTTAGAAATCTTTTGAGTACGCTGAAGAAATAGATGAACAAGCGGAAGTAAACCTATATACATATATAGATAATAGAGTCAGATAGAGATATAGTTGGGTATAGATATGAGGTGAAGGATGCCGATTCCCAAGAGGCATTGCATAATATCCACAGTTGGCTCTTCAAGGATTAAGTGTTGCTTTGAATCCAACTTGGAAGATGACCGTCAGAACTGGTGCCTTCCTAAGAAAGGTACTTAGGGAGCCTTTCATGAAGCCACGGTAGAAGCAAACCAAGAGACAAAGAGAGTAACAAGAGGAGAGGAACACTCCAGGAACAAACAGAGTAACACGAGGTTTTGTATACTGATCCAGCCAGACCAACTCACATCGCGGCAAGATTTTCGACCGCCATTTAAAGGCGTGTCCTTCAGGATCAAGACATTTGTGTCTCGGAACCTGTCCAATAGATGTTGTAGGGAGAAGAGATCGGGCATTGCTCCAGTGTATCAATGGCCAAATTGCGCAGATCTCTGCGTAGTGGCATATAGTGGCGATCTTCTTGGATCTGGCCCAGCTTGACTTTTGGTCAAGATCATGATCTTTGCTCCCCCAGCGCTCAAAATCTTCAACAGCCGCAGCGGACCACGCCCGCCGATTGTACGCAAGGACTGCGGGTCGCGGGTCGCCGCAAATTGTACAGTGCATCTTCCGCTCAACGAGATCCGAAACGAAGTTCTGAATTTCTGATTTCCAATGTCACACCAAATCAAAACCTGTTGAAATTCGCAACAGTTCCCAGACTTCGGTTTTTCCAGAACCTAAATGGGCAAATGATTTGAGAACGGAACACCGTCGAATCAAGCCATCTTCACGGATGTTGTGAGAGTCGGTGTTGTAGGTAGCTTGGTACAAGCCTGAGCATGAAATGTAGCTCGGGTGACTCATCAAAGTGTCACAAAATTGATCAAATGAATTGATAAAAATTGCCCAACTATTTGCCATGATAATTTCCGGTCATACCATACCACTAACTTTGCAGATGTTTTCTCTAGAATCAAATTGTCCGCCACTTTGGGAACCTCGCCGTGGTTGGCAAAGAATCAGGCTCAGCATTTAGTTTCCCCACCCTGCACACCAGGATGTAGGGTGTTCATGGATTTCCCAATGTCATTGAACTCAATGCTTCATCTGCAGATATGACTCAGATATGACTCAGATATGACTCAGATATGGCACCATGTTTCGTCTGCAGGGCCACCCGCAAGGGCCACCAGGGTCGCCCAAGGATTTCGTTTGTGCCGACTGAGTTTCCACCGAGCGCGGCGCGGCTGGGCTCCGGTGAAATGGTCTGGCAGAAACGGCTTCGCGTCATGGAGCGATATGTCAAGGTTGGAAATGGAAGTCACAGGAAGCCTTTTTCTGGGTGACCCGTATCTGAAAACTGGGCCGTCCAGATGTCCGTAGGGCTGTCTTGGTGCACAGCATTGCACAGCACTCAAAGATACTTAGAAATACTTAGATGATTTCCAGGAGGTCTGCTGCAAATGTAATGGAGAAGCACATACACCCAGTGAACAGCATAGAAATGGGGAAGAGAAAACAATCTTCGATCCAAGATTTCATCAAGTTTTTGGTACATATTGGGTTTTAGGCATATGGATCACATGAGCCACATCGTTTGTGTCAGACCATTGAAGGTGTTATGACACCTTCCTAGGGGATCTAAAAGCGAAAAGCATCTGGTGCCTTCTGGCACGTTTGTTGCAGGGGTCACTGCGACATTCCCTGGACCCGACCAAAATACCAAAAGGATCCAAAAGGACTTTGGGCGCTGGTTGATTGCAGTTGCACACAATACAAGACAATTACAAGACAATACAGTATTTAATACAAGACAATATGCCAATGCATATTCTTTGGAAGAACTGTGTGTTTGGCACCGGGCCATATTTGAGTTGATATAGCAACTGAGACTTGAATGTATTGTATCACTCTATCAGCATATGTCACACAGCGTGTCAAATCTCGTCGCGAAAGATTTCTCAAGCGATCTTCTAATATTCATCTTGGCATTTGGCAGCGATTTGACGACGCTGTCGGAGCTGTTGGATGTTGATCTGTTGTTGATTTGTTGATCTGTTTGAGGCGCCAGCGCGACACTGTGTCACGATGCCATTTTGACACCAATGGATGCACGGGCAACCCGATGGGACGAGGGCGACCCGATGGGACAAGGGACCACGACAAAACCACGAGGGACCGGAGAGAACTGCAGGCATTGTTTCTGCTGGCAATCTGCAGGCAATCTGCAGACATTCCCAATTTATGGAATCCAAACTCCTTTTGACTGAGCTTAGTGAGCATAATTTTTTGTCAAACTCTGACGCAGTGACATCTGCTGTTGGAGGAACTCCCAAAAGCAATTCGTATTGCGAACAAAATGAGTTCAAGAGTTTCAATTGATGTCTGGACAGTTTGGACTCCCAATTTCATATCAAATCCCATCTCCCGTGTTTTCAAAGACAAGGTTGTGAAACAGCGAATGCAGCTGGGCCGCTACAAGCACGTAGGTGCGGCCTGTCAAAGCCCAACTCGTGGCAGCAGCATTCAGATATTTGCAGACTGGTGACTGGTCCTTTTCCTGCTGTTTTGGTTAACCATAGAGGTCCCAATAGATCATTCTGCAGATTTTGTTCGTTCCGTGCTCTGATTCTTCCAAATTCTTTGGAAGCCAGTGATGGTGTACTCTTAGTGGTGGTGTACTCTTCAGTGCAAGATCAATGGATTTGTGATGCATTCTTATCCAAATAGTGCCCCTCCTGTTGTTTCCAAACCCTGAAATTGCTTCGTTCGAGTGCCAGCACTACGTTCCACCTGCAGGCGATTGTTTGCGCAGCGTGCTGCGGCGCGAAGGGGCTTGGGGCCTGTACCGCTCCATGCCCACGACGCTGGTTGGGACGCCCCGGGATGTGGCGGGTGTATCTGGTGATATCTGGTGTAACCATCAGGATTTTCCATTTTCAGTCCTTGTGACACCAATAGGTTTGGCCCCGAAACACACCCTAGACGTGCCGCTTTAGCTTCTGGCGGATTTCAACAGCGTCATCTTTCAACAGCTAATTGTTCTGGGACAGACTGGTTGGAAGAATCACTTGAAAGTATCGAAAGTATGATTCCTTGTGTCAGATACACCAAGAGAAGATCAAACCAATTTGCAAACGAGTTTCAAAGCGTGTTGGCCAAATCTCTGTCAGAGAAGATTGCAAGATGGCAGAAGTTCCAACCTATTGAAGCAAGTACCTTGTCAGTACTGTATCTCAGCTTCAGAAATTCCAATGTCCACATATATGGTGTATTGGAAACTGCATTAGAAACTGCAAATTACGGTGGTTTTTATAGTGTTTTTGTATGTTGTTTGTTGCCTTTGAACCAAGCTGTTTCACACGTTGAGGCCATGAATGTGCCGTATGGCAGCATCCTGGCAAGCTCCTTAGAAAAGTCTGGACCAGGTGGACTTGGAAGAAATCCTGCATCACCTTGGTTGAAACATGTTGAAACCCTATAAATAATGGCGTAAACCGACCACCTATCAACTGGTGCAGGATTTCGCAACCATCCACCGTAACATTGACATACTAGCATATTAATGCATTTTATATCATTTTTGTGTATTTTGGTGATCTTGGACGTATTGCTCTCCTAGTGGTTTGACTGTTCTATTTGGGACATGATGGAGCATACTCAATGATATCGCAATTGGAATCCGGAATGCAACCCTTTGTAGATAAAGTTTCACCTGACGTGGAAGCTGCACTTTACTTAACAGATACAAGTTAACCCAAGTCCACAGAGACATTCTGAGCTTCAAACACGGAGCTTCACCTGACTCCAAAGCACGAAAGATGCGAGAGATTTTACCTCCCTCTCCATTTCCGAGACATTGTCTACAAATTGTCTATAAATTGTGAAATCTGTTCTGTGTTCTGAGTATTTCTGAATCGTGATTTCGAGATATTTCGATCGTCACCTTGAGGTGGCCTCGAATGAGTCCATGAAGCAGTTCCTGGGCGTCCGAAAGATAAGGAGCGCCGGGCCGGGGCAGCTTTCGTTGCAGCGCACCGGAAACTCAGATGAAGCCGGATGAAGCCGGATGAAGCCGGATGAAGCCGCTCGCAGATCACCCGCATTGGATTTTTCTGCAGAAATAGAAGCGACAATGACGCACTTTCATGTTCAGCCCCATTCAATTTTAGGTCTTGTCACCCTATAAAATGCTTAGAAGATCGAACAGAGAGGAGCCCTAGAGCCCTATGTTCCTGTGCTGAAAATGTGCGAATTGCGGTTCCAGGCAAGACACCAGAAACTTGCTCCCCTGGTTCGAGCCTGAGATGCGACGATGCGGCCGTGAGTTGAATCTGATCTGTGCCATTCTGTGGCTTTCCCATCATGCCATGGAAGACCATATTCGAACAACGTTAAGGAAACCCATGGAAACCCATGATTTCTGGGTTCAGAAATGAAACGCACCATTGGAGAAGTTCCTTTTGCCTCGCCCGTCCTACCGTCCTACCGTCCTAACCCGGCGTGACCTCTTCCGAGGTATTTCCTTTCAGCCGGTCTCAGTGGCGCAGTGGCCTCTGCCGCAACCCAACCGTTGGATGTGGTGAAGACTCGGCTGCAGACACAGGACTGCCATCTCCCGGGACATAGCGATGGGACATGGATAGCCGCTGCCAGAATCAACTACTTGACCAACTACTTACATATTGTATGAATAAATGAATTATGTTGTATATTATATATATATATATATGATAATACTATCTATTTATATATATGTCTCTCTGTACACATTCATGGAAGTTTATATAGAGCTTTCAAATGTCAATAAAGCGCACGCTTACTCAGAATGTAAAAGAACACATACTGCTCAGTGAAATTAACACAGAATATGTCATCTTAATATGCCATAAGTAGGTTTGAATTCTCCAGATTCTCCACAGCAAAGCCATAGAAATGGATGGTTTCTCCATGTTTCTCCGCGCCAAATCGCTTGAAATTTGGTGGCCGTTTCCAGGACTGTTTGGTGAGACCCAAGAGGTGCTGCGACGGGATTCAAAGAAAGTATCAATCTATAATATATATATATATATACATACATGTATACGTATACGTATATGTATATGTATGTATATAGAATGTTCAAAATATAAATCTTATTAGTATATAGTCTATGGCATTTCCAAGTGATCCGTGTGCCAGGCCAGACGGCAGCTCCATGAGTCTCTTGGCGATTGCGGATTTTTCAGTGCCAGCAGTTGATGTGTGGAGATCCATGGAGCGATGGCGAACTTGACGTCAAATCTGAGGAGAACCAGTGACCTATGCAGGCTCCGGGAAGATCTGTGAGATCTCTGGTCCATTTGTCAGAGGACTGGACGTCACAAAGATGTGCTCCGAGCTCACGTGTTCTCACGTGTTCTCAGTGTGGAAATGTCCCTAAGTACTGGCAGGGTTTGCATTACCGCACAACCGATCAGGTGACAGCACAAATTTGTGCGCGCCGAAGTGCCCCTGTCACCCCTGTTTGGCGTCTTCTGAAAAAGGCGAAAAAGGTCATTCATACCATTGTGACATAGGTATACATTTGTGACATAGTCCCAATTCCTTTGCAAGCTTTCCAGAAACGACTTTGCTTTCCGGCAAACTAACAATTTGTATCAATTTGTCCAGTTTTGCTTGTCCTTTTTTTGTCACCGTCTCGCAGTTCTCCCCGCTCACAGGTACTCGGGCTTCCTACCTGCTGTTCGAACCATTGTAAGAGAAGAGGGCTGGTCCTGCCCTCAGCATGGATTACACTGATTACACCTTCAGAATTCCTTCAGTGGAAGCAGAATTTCAGCCGGCTGCAAATCTTGCATGGAGAGTTTCTGACGACTGTCACCCTTCTTATTAGAAAATGTACATGTTTTGAGGTGAAATTAAGCATGGGGCCGGGTCATATAGGTGCTGTCAATCTCATGATTCGAAACAAAATAAATCAACGTCTGCTTCGGCTATTTTTGTGGAGCTTCAGTCCGAGTTGTGAATAGCGAAAAAATCAATGTCTACAGCTTGCAGAGATTTTTGCAGCGATCACTCACACGTGCCAAGTTTAGATTTACAACTGACAGCAGATCTTATCAGATTTTCCAAAAAGGTTCACATCTCCCAGATTCTGAATAATTCTCAGATGAATTCAGCTATGTCATGGCACAAGTTTTTTCCACCAGGTTGGCACTCTACACCGGCACTATGCCTCGGATGCTTCACGCCGTACCCTCTGCAGCAATGTGCTGGGGTCCGGAAGCTCAGAAGAGAGGAGCCATGACGGGGACGGGCTCCAGTGGAGCAGCAGGGACAATCTGCAGAAAGTTGGGAACTGAATGGATATGTTCAGAGATATGAGAGAAACACATCATGTAAAGACACCGGTGACGATACTGTTCTAGCATTGAGAAGAAAGTGGTAATTGAGCGCTCGCACTCATGTTTGGGTTTGATACTGCTAGCATGGAGGAAATAGATAGCCATGATGTATTATAGAAGGGGAACATGTTTTGCAATAAAGAACAGCAAAATGTTTTGAGTTCGAATGCATTGCGGGACATACACGGTTGACGTGGTCCCCAGTCATGTCGGATGTTGATGGATGTTGGACGCTCGGGCACAACGGGCACAAGGTACCTATGAAGTGGTGAAGAACTTTCTGCAGGACTATTGAGGTACGCTCGCTATGCCATGAGGATTGAGAACTACTGCCATTCGATGTGCTCTGTGCCACAGGTGGCAAGTTCGTCGCGGCCGCACTGAAAGCATTCGAAACGGATGGATTGCAGAGAAATTTGTTAGGCTGCATCTTTCCAGTCCAGCAGCAGCAGGGATGATACACTTACTGATTCACTATGATTCACTATGATTCACTATGATTCACTATGATTCACTATGATTCACTATGATTCACTATGATTCACTATGATTCACTATGATTCACTATGATTCACTATGATTCACTGATTGTTGTATCTTGTCTTGTATCTTGTCAAGTTTCATTCATTTCGTTTCCAGATGTCCGGGTTCTACGAATGTCCTGCTGCGACGTCTGGGGTCGAACTCTTCGGGTTGGATGCCAATGCCAACCGGCGCGCTGAGAAGGGACGCCGGGGGCGTGACGTTTGAACCGGGGATGCTGGAAACCCACGAAAAAAACCACTTCAATGGCAAAAATATATGCAAACATCATTGAATATCATTGAATATCCCCATTCCAATACTTTCATCTATTTTCCACCTTCAAAATGATGTATTTCAGCCACTTGTTTCAATGTCAAGTGGCCGCAATAACTTTCAACATCTGTCAACATCGCGAAGCGGTGAAAGCGGTGAAAGCGGTGAAAGCGAATGCACCATGTTTCAACCCTTTGGATTCGGGTTTCGCAACATCCCAAGGGTCGTGCACCGTGTGGCATGCTGACAGACCTGGCACCAGGCATCGGTCGCAGACGGCAGCGAATTTCATCGAAATGGGTGTCGCATGGTGATGCCAACAAAACATAACAAAACTATATCCGTGAGAAGATTGGAAAGAAATCATGGAAGTCCAATTCCACGTGAGATAACTTCGTCTCGGACCTTGGATGTCATGGTTGCTTTGCCAAATAAGGCCTTGATGGTGTGGTGCGAAGACCGTAGCAGCCGTAGCAAATCTTCTGGAGCCTTTAAGTCGAGTACAGACGACAGCTAGAATTTCTGTTCGATGTTTTTTTGGCAAGAAATGGCTCCTTGGGGAAGATGAGGGGCATGCTAAAGTTTATACATGTAGTTGGATGCCGCAGACAGCGAGGGCAACCAAAAATGCAGCCTGGGCCCCAAAATAGGGAATTAAATGGAATTATATCATATGAATTAATCTGGTACAGCCCCACTCACATTCCCATATGACAACCCAACTAACCCCTGGATCAAAACATCATGTTTGAAATATTTTGAAACACAGATTTCCATCATTTCCTATTGCGCATGCGCCCATGCGCCACACCGCACTGTGGATTCCATCCTCCGTCCTCCGGGTGCCTCTGTGAATCATGTCCGTCCAAAAGGAAAGACAAAAGGAAAGACTGAAATTGAGAGCAAAAGGGGTTGGTCTATTCATGAAATTTCTCTATTCATTTATTGCTGGGGTTGGTCTATGTTGGTCTATTCATTCATTCCATTTTATTCCATGTTATTCCATGTTATTCCATGTTATTCCATGTTATTCCTGGGGAAAATTGACAGCATGAGTATTACTGAAACTTGACTGAAACCATGAAACCAGCATTAAAGTAGCAGTTGCTCTTCGTGATGTTGCCAATGAGGTATACTGGAAAAGATGCCACCCAAACTCTGATCTGGTAAAGGGATGGTACAAGTATGTACAAGTCTAGTCGTTACGGAAAAGCGCGTAGAGTCCATGAACAATCTGCACAATCCCAATGAAACATATGAAATTGCAGTTCGCAAAGTGACACAGGCACCATACGACAAGGAGGATTTGGTTGCGCTCCATACCCGCTACCGGTTCTGCACCCGAAAAAGCGATTAGCAGAGGACCTCAATCAGACACGCGTTTGTTTGCTCAACAATTGCCTTCACTTTAAGTGGCCTTTCTGGTTGTGCTGCGCAGATAGAGAGACCACGACCTATCATTCTTGGGCAGGGGGCGTCATCCCTGGATGGTTCCAGGCATTGTTTACCTGCAAAATTCAGTGGATGTTCCCCCAGTTGGGTCGAAGCTAAAAGCCACTTGGTCGTTCAAGCTCTCCAGGTATATTCTTGGGGTCCAGCCTGTTTCGCCCATTTCTTACTTTTCTTCTGAAACGAAATACCCAAATGAAGACAACCCAGTCCACGTGAGTCCACATACAACTTGTGTTGAGATTTTTCGGCTCAAGGCTCCCACCTTACCCGACCATGGCTCCCCGCCTCAGCCACTGGGGACCCATCAGTTCCCAACAATCCGACGGCTTCAGAATTACAACGAGGCCGAATCCAAGAATGGGAGACGTGTGAGAGTGGGGAACACTTGTTGGACCTTTCAGCTGAGTTGTGCTTGTCGTTTCACTTGACGGCTTACGTGGCAATTTTGCGGAAAAGTTGGTTGAGAGTCGAGAGATTCCCATCCTCGCGGCACACGGGATGTCGACGGGCTACTCGGTGGGCCAACCTCGTCGGCGATCGTAGGGCCTAGTGTAGGGCATCCTTTGCCTGTCAGGACTGATACAACGAAATCGTTGAGGGAAACGAACATGAATGTTGGTGTTGGGTTACCAAGTCACATTCAAATCGTCCACTTTGAATCAAAAACGGTTTTCGACCACTTTAAACTTTAAACTTGGTTTTAAAGTCGAAGGTACGTCATATGTATATGATGTATATGTACATATGTAAACAACTATAGACAAATTATGTCCTCAGAAGTTTCATTTCAGACTTCAGTACTGAGGATACTGAGGATACTGAGGATACTGAGGATACTGAGGTCACAAGTTACCAGAGCCAGGTATCAGATCCTGCATGTTTCATCATGTTTCATCATGTTTCTAAGCCTGTCCCTATTTCAGGGAAATTACTAATTACTCATTCTTCGCTTATTGTCCACGATTCTACAACTGACTTCAGTGCATAATATAAATCACTTAATTTCAGTTCAAAGATGGAACGGCGTGTGAGCGCAATCGTTTGGACCTGTGCTCAAACTTGTTCCCCTTGCGCCAGTTCTTCCCAACGTTCGTCAGCGAAGAGTTGGACTTGGCGAATCCTAGGTGCCATGGGTTGCAGAGGAAGACTGGGAAAGCGTTGAACCGAATCTCACCAAGGCTCTTCATATGAGAATATTTGAGAATTGATTTTGAATCCTTGGCAATGAATTGGACTTTATGTGTTTTCCACATGAGAACAAACGGCATGCCGGTGGATCAAGCAGTGATTTAGCTTCGATATGGATTTGGGGTTTCCCCCAATGAGAACTATTTTTTGCTCACAGCGGTCAAGCTGAAGGCCAGTTCTTTGAGAAAGTATTCAGGGCTAGAAGTGTTTGACATGTGCAGTGTTTGCCATGAAAACTGTTCAATTGTTGTGTGCACAAAGTTTGCTAACCACTACTGACAAAACCTTGATGATTTGATTTTGTTGCAACTGAATTAGAGTTCCGCATCGCGAACAAATCGCAAAGTGCTGCTGAAAGACAAGCCCCACGGACATTCCTTTCACTGCATGGTGTTTAGCAACACGAAAACTAAGTCTCTACCTGCCTTATCACAGCGAGTTTCCCAACATGGTCACAGATGAGACATCTTACACCACTTATGTGCTGTATTTACAAGATTTTACAAGCTTTTACAAGCCACAGTATTGAACCATCTGTTTGCCTAGGTCATGCCGGAGGCCGTGCCAGAGGCCTGGGTCCTGGATGGGTGTCGGTGGAAAGTGAAAACAGCGTGACTACTGACCCCAGTCGCCCGCTCTATGGGTTCCAGATGGATTGACCGATGATTTTGACCCTCATTTTGGTCGTTGGAAATATACCTTCGACCACAACGGCCGTTCCAAAGAGCAATGTGAATCACAGGAAGCTGATGTGGCACTAGCGATGGCAACAGAACTGGAAACTCAAGTTGTTCAAGATATATTTCAACATGATCCATGAAAACATGGGGAAAAAGGTGAAAAAGGATATAAATCATAAATATATATAACATATAATATATATAACATATTATATATATATATAAAACACATATCTCAACACATATTAACATACTTCCACTTCGGACTTCAGGCCACGGGACTCCGAGTGCCAGGTGGCCACCCTGAGCGGCCCGCTGGGCGTGGCCGAGCCATGGCCTGTGAGAAGCTCAGCGAAGAGGTTGACGACTGAAGTGACGATTGAGTGACGATAACGGGATAACTGAAGTCCATTGGGGTAAAAAGCGACAGTAAAAAGAATGGTTTCGGAAAATGAAGTTGATTTCATGGTTCAATCTCATCGCAAGTCACAAGGGTCTAGTTGCATAAGTGACAGGAGGCTGATTGTGGCAACTCCGGTCCAAGACATCATGAAAGTGTTTCAGCACATTGCCAGACGCGAGTCCTCGCATCGTGTCGAAGTGTCGCTCAAGGTACAGCTCTTCGACGAGCGATTGCGGGGATCGCCGGGATCGCCGGGATCGCCAGTGCTCCTTGGTGAGGACAAGCGGCTGATGGCACAGAGTGGCACCAAGGTTTCAGCGATCAGCGATCAGCGTATGTTCCAAATGTATCCA
>Ga0126342_10000230_pt1 | contig 50609 bp, 36 predicted proteins | sample Cyp1metagenome_FD_92528 | JGI IMG/M metagenome (GOLD analysis project Ga0126342, IMG submission 92528) | Coral microbial communities from Lord Howe Island, Old Settlement Bay, Australia - Cyphastrea 1 metagenome | ecosystem: Host-associated > Invertebrates > Cnidaria > Coral ...
CTTGGTGGCTCATCCCACTTAGTAAGTGGGTTATAACCCCAGTTATAAATGGGATAAGTAGGGTTAATCCACTTATAACTGGGGTTATAACCCACTTACTAAGTGGGATGAGCCACCAAGTAGAAGCTTTCTGAATGGGTCAGGGTCTATCAGAAATTCTCCCGTGCAGCCCGGGGCCTGTCAGGAGGTGACGAGGCGGGAGAGCCAGGGATTTCCACGAGCTGAGAAAAATCAGGAATTCATCTTGCAAATGAATGCAAGTGATGCATCATCAAGCATCATCATATGTAATCTATATAAATAAATATATATATATAATAATGATAATAATAATTTGATTATATAATGTAATATGACTGTTGCGCAAACAGTTCAATTCTGAGTTTGATCAATTGTTTGCATACAACAATGAATATGATCGATTGTTTTCAAATTGATTGTTTCAATTCAACAACCATGTTTGATCCATCTGCTATGATCTGCTTTTGTTGTCTTCCCTGTTTGTGTTTCAACATGTTTCAACATGTGCTCGTCCTTGCATTCAGGATTCTTCGGGGTCAAGTGAGTAGCTAATAGTATGGTTTAGCAACAGCTTGCACGGACAGAATCGCACTTCACGGACAGAAAGTGAAGCCTTCATATATCTGAGCTAAGATAGATCTATATCTCAAAGATTTCACAGATATGCGATTCTGCAGTAGGTTTGCTCCTCGCCCCCACTGTTTTTGACGTCTTCTGTTTTTTTTTCTCAGCTGAAATGAGAGAACTTGACAAATTTTGTATCAGTTGAGTTTTCTGCTGGTGTCTTCTTATTTTTTTGTCATAGAATGCCGCGGGAGGTGCTCCCAAATGGGAGAAGAATTTGATGCTCTGATAATGCGCAGCTGCATGGCAGCTCCGGACGGATGCTTAAAGCATGGACGTTGTCCGACGGTGACCGCATTTTCTCAGGCCATGTCGACAGACCTCATGGCGTGTCTTCAAAACTTACAAGGCCCGAGTGCCGCAGGTGCCGTTGAGTCAACGAACGTTTCAATCCGTGCTTGTCCGAATACCCATGCTGTATCATGTTGTGAGGTAAAGCATCTAAAGTTAGATATGCAAACACAGATTTGTTCAGATTGCAACAATTCTGGGATTTCGTGACTGAAGATCATTGAAAGCCAGTTTGACATAGAAACGCAACAGTGGAATCTCTTGCAGAAACGGCAAAAAAACACCGAACTAAGCCACCTTTGCCACAAGGATCTTGTTTCCGCAGCACATTCTCGCAGCCTTTCGGTGATTTGCGACTCGCATCTTTTGCTTTTGCGACCATGGGAGCTTCACTGTGCGGTCACGTTGAACCAGAGGAGGGGCTGGACACTCAGCCACTGGATCGATTCATCATGGATGGCACTTGACGCCACCGATGGGGAAAATGCTGTGGAAACTGAAACCCTTGGGGATCTGCAGCAAAGGTTTGTTGAGCCGCATAAATTCAAAGTGATCAATCCGGTAAAATAGGGATGAACCACTGCGGGTCACCGGTTGCGATTTTTGTTTTCAAACTTGGGATGCACAACCAAGTAGCGACACAGCTGGATTTTGGAGACGCTTGGCAACGTGGATCAGCATTTTTGTTGCGTGCCAAGTAGTAAAGGTTCGGGTTGTTTTCCTTGGTTCAGCCAGTTCAACCCATCCAAAACAAGAACTACATGCGACTTCAATGGATTTCATGGATCATCCTGGTTCATAGAACCACCCCTAGGGTGAATGGTCCATAATGGTGGTGACTCGTAGGGGACTATCGATACCATACGTGATACCAACATTTACAGACAAAAACGGCGACTTCTGTGATCATCTGTGCATGGATGGTATAAGTTACATTCCCTGGGGACGGATCAAAACATCCTATCTTTGAGAGTGAAAACCATGCCTCCTGCGTGTCAAGTTACTCAAACTCGGAATTCTGTCCCAGATACTCAGGAAGTATATGGACCTCAAGGAATGGTTAAAGCATGTTAAACCTGGTAGGTTTTGGCATCGATGTTAACATAAAGCCTGTGATTGGTGCTCGACCTTCAAGGTCAGAGGAGCTTTCAGTCGAAAACGACTCAGGCACGGCAAGCATTGGTTTTCTTGATAGCCGCTGATAGCCTAGTCATAGTCAATCTATGTCAATTTTACTTTAGATTTCTTGTCGACCCCATGCTATCTTCACTTCATGATTCTGATAGGGATAGGTCAAGAGCAGTGGTTTTCCACGTAGGGATGACGATCTAGGTTTTCCACTTCGGACTTTTTGCAGACCAAATCAGGTTCTAGGCGCATCCTTTGGAGAGAAGCGACTTCAATAGATCATAGTTCTGGAAACGTTAGATGGAAGATTCATTTGTGCGAAGCCTCAATTCCAGTCTTCATGTCCTTAGTATTCATTGGTTCGGTTTGATCCAGACATTAGTTGTTTTGACCAGCGGAAGTGGCTCTGGCCACCATGAACTCTATTCCACCCTTCGGCCATGGAGGGCTCCTCAACATTAACGAAGCCTCCGTGGAAGAGCTCATGACATTGCCTGGCATCGGCAGGAGCACAACCGGGGATGGGTCACTTGGTTCTCCTTGAGGTCTCTCAAAAGGGAACCACTGATACCCTTGATCGAAAGAATGGGAATACCATATGGATATTTAACATAGCCATGAAAAATCCCTCATAAATGGAGGTTTTAATGAGAAAATCATCTATAAATGGGCCATTTTCCATGGCTATGTTAAGTAACCAGATGGTAATAGTTCAGAAACCTTACGCAGCTGCAGACAACTGGTGATTTTTCCTTTTGACAACTGATTGAAATGATCGCAAATACTGTGTTGATAGTGTAAACCAATGTAAGACATCGATATAATATAGACACAGGGTGATACAGGTACACGTCAAACGCAATATTTTCCATATCCGTGAAGGATGAACATCCATAATCACAGCTTTTGATCCATATATCTGGGTAAATTTCATCACGACCGAGCCCTGCGACCGAGCCCTGGGAATCATGGTTTATTTTAGGGAAATCATCCCCAAATGGCCTTAATTCAGGTTAGTGAAATATTATAATTTACCCAGATATATGGCACTTGTGATCCGTCAGCTTCACAGGAGCCGGGCCGAAAAAATTGTGGGGCACCCTGCGGGATGGCAGTGGGGCGGTGGATCTCAAGATTTGTGCTCATGATCCCGGCCATTCCCTTAGACATGTGGCTTTTCTGGGGATGTTGTGGTAACTTATGCATACTGGTACGGTAACGACATTCAAATATGTGGAGGGCGGGCCACGGAAAACAATTGCCGGTAAAATACCAGTTCGTATATTTAAAAATCCGTATATTTAAATGTAGCTGCTGTAATTTTATAATACATGTTGGCAACCTTGGGATGATGAATGATATGAATGATATGAATGGTAATTTCATGGTAATTCCATGTAATTATATAATTCCCTGATAATATAGAAGTCTAAATTTTAGAAGAGGAGCTGGGAACCAACCAGTGTCAATGCTAAGCAGATACCACAAATTTATGCACGTGCGTTAAAAGGAACCCAGTTTAGCGAACTCAAAACCTTATAGCAAGGGCAATTCCGAAGTTTTTTGTTGGACCATGCAAATGAAAGGTCTGGAGTTTGAGTTGGGTCTGTCCTTGTACTTTACTTACCCTCTGGTAAACTAACGTAACTATGGAAAATCACCATTTTTAATGGGTACTGTAAATCCACTATTTCTATAACCATTTTCAATAGCTTTTTGTAAACGTTTACCAGAGGGTAGATCTTTACTCAGTAGTAGTTGCTTCGAGGATGTCGAAATATGTCGAGGCCCCATGTCATACCCCAACATAAACCTCGAAAGTCTGGTGCTGAAGTGCCGTGTTTTTGACAAACGTCTCAACCAAAAGTACCGATCTGACCAACCCCAACCCAAAGCAACAGCTATTATCAGCTATTTCTGGTTGGTGCTTTGGAACATTTGGATTATTTTCCATAATATATTGGGAATTTCATCATCCCAACTGACGAACTCATATTTTTCAGAGGGGTTGAAACCACCAACCAGATTTGGAGAACATTCTTATTGTGGATGATGTGCTTGGAAAATATACCATTATAGTAATCGAACTTGCCACTTGCCATTGAAATAATAGATCATCAACAATTATGGGCTGTAACCGATTACCGGAGACTAGTCTGAAATTCTCTTAGCCCCATGGTGACTAGATTCAAACAACATTCCGCCAGGGCTGTGATGTCAGTGAACTAAAACCTCGCCATAAACGACTTTTTTGGATGGGACGCAATTAAAACCATGCCACAATTTGATATTTGGGTAGTTAGTAATCTCAATCAACATCATATTTGGGTGAAGAAATTTGGGAACCCGAAAATTCTGCCTATTTCCTTTTCCTGCAGTAACTTGCCATGAGTTCTTTTTTTGGGGGGGGAGAAACCAATGTGGTAAACCCATAATGGTTGGATTCCATACCCACATGGATAACCGTCAATCCATTTTTTTTTATACATGATTAAAATTCCCATTTTGTTTGGATTGCCATGAAATGGGATGACCATAAGCAGTGTGTAAATTGTATGTAACTTGACCAATCGCACATATATGTTTACTGGTTGGTGGTTTGGAACATTTGGATTATTTTTCCATATATTGGGAGTAATCATCCCAACGAACTTTCATATTTTTCACCCACAAGTTTATCTTTCTGGATCCAAGTGCCTTCTGAAGAAGTATTTAGGGTATGATTTGGGGGTGTCTTGTCCCTTCTCAGGAAGCATTTGGATCCATAGGGTTTTTAATTTATAATCATTAGCACCTAACTATCGATTATCATTATTATCCAAAGCTTAGTATCCATTTTCATCATTAAAATCTTGAATAGCGAGTATTGCAACTAGCATATGATTTTGCGATATGACATATGGATCCAATCTATCTAAACTATCTAAACTATCTAATCTATCTAATCTATCTAATCCTAATCTATCTAATCCTAAACTATCTAATCTATCTAATCTATCTAATCTATCTAATCTATCTATTTTTCTAATCTATCTAATCTATCTAATATATCTAATGAATCTAATGAATCTAATCTATCTAATCTATCTAATCTATCTAATCTATCTAATACTAATCTATCTAATCTATCTAATCTATCTAATCTATCTAATCCTAATCTATCTAATCTATCTAAATCTAATCTATCTAATCTATCTAATACTAATCTATCAAATCTGTCAAATCTATCTAATCTATCTAATCTATCTAATCTATCTAATCTAACCTATCTAGTCTATCTAATCTATCTATCTCTATCTATCTATCTATCTATATCTATCTATCTCTCTCATTCTCTATCTATCTATCTGTCCTATCCTATCCCATCCCATCCCATCCCATCCTTTCCATCCTATCCTATCCTATCCTATCCTATCCTATTCTATCCATCCTATCCATCCTATCTGTCCTATCTATCCTATCCTATTCTATCTATCCTATCTATCCTATCTATCCTATCTATCCTAATTATCTATCTAGCTATCTATCTATCTATCTATCTATCTATCTAATCTATCTGTCTATCTATCCATCCATCCGCCCATCCATCTATCTATCTATCTGTCTATGTTTTCTCTATCGATCGACCTATCTATCTATCTATCTAGCTATCTATTTATCTGTCTATCTATCTATTGTTTCTATCTTATCTATCTTATCTATCGTATCTGTCTTATCTATCTTATCTATCTTATCTATTTTATCTATCTTACCTATCTTATCTTTCTTATCTTTCTTATCTGTCTTATCTATCTTATCTATCTTATGTATCTTATATATCTTGTTTATCTTATCTATTTTATCAATCTTATCTATCTAATCTATCTAATCTATCTTATCTATCTTATGTACCTTATATATCTTGTTTATCTTATCTATCTTATCTATCTTATCTATCTTATCTTTCTTATCTGTCTTATCTTATTTATCTTATCTATCTTATTTATCTTATCTATTTTATCTATCTTATCAATCGTTCGTACCTTATCTATCTTATTTATCTTATCTAGTTTATCGATCTTATCTATCTAATCTTTCTAATCTATCTTATGTTTCTTATCTATCTTATTTATCTTATCTATTTTATCTATCTTATCTATCTTATCAATCGTATCAATATTTTATATATTATGTTTTTTTTTTTTATATATCTTATCTATATCATCAATCTTATCAATCTTATGCATCGTATATTTCTTATCGTTCTTTTCTATCTTATCTATCTGATCCATCTTATCTATGTTATCTATCTTATCTATCTTATCTATATTTTATATCATATTTAACTTACCTATCTTATCAAACTTTTCTATCTAATCTAATCTAATCTATTTATCTATCTATCTATCTATCTATCTGTCTATCTATCTGTCTATCTACCTACCTACCTACCTACCTACCTAATCTATCTAATCTATCTATCTATCTATCTATCTATCTATCTATCTATCTACTTACCTACCTACCTACCCAATCTATCTATCTATCTATCTATCTGTCTATCTATCTATCTCTCTCTCTCTCTCTGTCTGTCTGTCTGTCTGTCTGTCTATCTATCTATCTATCTATCTATCTACATATACATGTATATATAAGGAATGATGCTCCCATGCCTGGCCATTGAAACCAGGTGGCCCACCGTGCGCACTTTGGGCCCTTCGGCAACTGCGACGACCTGGCGAAAGTGCGGGGCATCGGTGGGGACGCCCTGCGTTTTCCGGCCCGGTCCATGCGGATCAGGGGGGATCATCAACAAACATGGGACATATATAGAGACGTATTAATATCACATATATATATATGTATACATACTATATAATGGGATATGGGAAACATTACAGACTTTCAAACACTAAGTGGAGTATTGATTTTTCGGGATACCGCGCCAAACTGGACAAAGCCACGAGAGTTCGGAGATTTTTGGGCGACCAACGCTCACTAAAAACACATAGATGTCCTAGATCTCGTTTCGTTTCTACCAACACCGAAAAAAAATATATATATATATGTGCTCTACTAATTATCACTCCTTAAGTACTGCTAAACCCCATCGCTATCCACTGTTGCTAGTCAAAAAAATCTCTGCGACCATGAATATTGAAACTATTTCAAATCAAGAACATTATGGAAATCACTACCCTCTTGGCGCCCCTGACCCCCCCCCCAGGGGGTAAAAAATGTAACATTCATACATTATTACATTTTTATACCCCCCCTAGAAATAAAGGAGTCGGGGGGGGAGGTAAAAATGTAACATGGGCATTGCACGGGGGTACACCTGCTACGTTACATTTTCCAAGGTCCCCCCCATGAACAGCCACGGAAATACTTTGGGGGGGGACCCTAGGGGGTAGAAATTGTAACATATCTCCGTGGGGTACCCAAAAAATATATGTTACCTATAAGATCAAATACTGCTAAATTTAGTTAAAAACTAAATTTAATTTAAAATAGTGATTTAGTTATTTACTAGGCAACTAAATTTAGTAAAAATCCAACAAAATCAAAAACTAAATTTAGTTGGCAACTAAATTTAGTAGCATTACTAAATGTACATTTAGTTGGGGAACTGCAACATGCAAACTGCAATATGCAAACTGCAAACTGCAATACAACACTGCAAACTGCAATATGCATAATGCAGTTTGCACAAAACATCAAAAACCAACACTGCAAACTACATTATGCATAATGCACTTTGCAGTATGCCAACTAAATTTACTTTTTTCCAAAAAGGTTGGATTTACGTAAATTTTTCCAACTAAAATTTACTTACCTTAGTAAATTACTTGGAAAGTAAATTTAGTAGTATTTGATCTTATAGGTCTTTTTTGGGGATCATTTCGACATGGAGCTGGAGGCCTGCCTCGACACCGTGGCGGCACGTCCAGGCGCAATGTCAGCAGCACTGCATCAGCAAAACAGTATCTATTATCCTTGTTGTTGCTTCTGCCAAGCTTTTGGTATATAGGCGAGCCGGAAGAAGCCGTGATTCCAGCCCCCGAAGCTGCCGCGGCCCTTGTAGGCGCGCCGTTCATTCGAGCATCTGCGCACCATTGAATCATTCACAGCTTCAAATGCAAATGCAGCAACTTTCTTGATGGCACACGTTTTTTTTCCAACTGTCTCCCTGTTGCAGATGATGCTGCCAAGAAGGACGCTGAAGCCGAAGGCGCGCGTTTCTGTCATGTAACAACGGTTTTCTGGACCCCCCGCGTTCTGCATCCATTTTCCTCCCTTCCCATTTCGCCGCCCAGGGAAATGCGCACATGCGAAGGTGTAATATGACGCCCCTTCTTTTCAGCAGAACCCTTTGCAGGCGCTTTCCGGAAAAAGGGACGACAAAAAAACAAAGATCAAAAACCAAACGAGCAGCAACAACAACAACAACAACAGGTTTTGGACTTCAAGTTACCAATGCCAGATTAACGATCAAAAACCATTACTGATTTAAACCTGCGGCGCTTGCGTGCTGCTCAGTGGCTGCGAGGTACATGGAGCTGGGCTGGCTGAGCCTTTCGGCCGGCGCTCCCTTGAGAAGGCGCCTCCTGACAGTCTTCCCGAAGACCGAGCAAGATGGAACTGGCTTTTGCATCCCGCCAAAGTTGTCCAAGCGCCTTGCCTGATCAACATTTTGTGGCTGCATGTTTCTGCTGCGCGTGTCTCTGAAGTTGATCCCTGAAACGCAAGCTGAGGGGAAGGGGGTAGTAGTTATTACCGCACTAGCAACATGTGCACAGGTTGTGCGCCTTGATCGGCTTCGACGTGTGGACATTTGCGATCTCAGGTTTCCGGGCGAGGACGAGATCATCTTCCAGCCTGGAATAAAGATAACGTGCTTGGAATCCTACTCGGTGACCACCTACTTCAGCGACGCGCAGCAGTTTCAAGCTCCTTGGCCCCATGCTTTTAAACCAGTGCCTCCAAAGCTTTCAGAGAGACATCGAGAATATTGACGCATACGTGAACATTCGGGTCCGTGGGCTTTATTTTGTTGTTTTTCTTCGCCCCCTGACAAGGACTCTATCGTTCCGGCCTTGCGAATCAAAAGCGACATGAAAATGCTGGTTCAACAGCTGGTCAAGCTCGAGCCATGGCTGCAAAGCCGATGGATGCATTCACCTTTGTTTTCGAAATCTCATGATTCACGATTTCGAATTCGTCGTTCATGCTCTTGTTGCGTTGGCGGCGACGGTTTCCCAACAACAGCTCAGATTGGCGCCAGGTGAGGCCATCCAAATGGGGCATCGAAGATTTGAATTCTGTTGAAGTTGTTCTCATTTGCCGGCTTGAGGCGTGTGGGGAGATGGATGAGAATGATAACAACATATTTACATATTTTACATCGAGTGATCCCCGCCATGGCATTCGTTTTATTTGGCAAATTTTCCGGGGATCTATTTGGTGCATTTTCTGACATGTCATGTGTTTGGCATATCTTTTGTCGTGTTTTCTGGCGCATCGGCCCAGGCCCGCAACTAGAGGCAACGCGGGAAGCGCTTCGAATGAGGGTTTTCGGAGCGCGTTTTATCTTGGGCTCCGTCCAGTAGCTGCTTTCAATGGCGGCAAACTGCAACAAAGCAGTTCCGTGGCGATGCAGTCCGTGCGAAGTGTGCGCAAAAGGGCAAAGCCTTTGCTGTCCATCGGTGCGGTGGCTTTCACCTTCCGCCGTTGCCGGTCTCAAAGGTTCCACAGAGATTTGATAATGATACTAGGTTGTGGCTGTGGCACAATTGCATTGTGGTATCATGACAAGTGGAACCCTTAACATACCGTGGTTCGTTTTCTTTCCAGTTGTCGACCTAATGCTTCAGAAAGAACACTCGTGAACATACCCTCAGTTCCACCAGGAGCTTGCACGAGGGGGTCAGGTGCCATCTTTCACGATGAGCCCTTCATGGCGGACGCCGTCCAGGAGCATCATCATTCCGCCAAGCGCCGACGCTGCAGAGGCAAACAAGAGGCGGGGCGACTTCCACACTGCAGCAGTCGCTTATTTTTAATTATACATACTTGTATGTATATCTTATACCGGCAGACATGTCTAAATCTAAGTGACCGGGGTCAATTGTGCTTGCCGCAGGACAATCAAGAGCGGGTGCTCCTACCCGGGCACTTCGCCGTCGTGGTAGCCGCTCTTGACTCGCGTCTGTCGCGCGAGCTCGAAGTCACGCTCTACACGGTGGACTGGGGTATGCGAGGACCGACGTCATAGAGTTAGGTTTATAGATAAATCTGGCCACTTGACCGACCAACTTTTCCGCATTCCCCCGCATGGCACCGTGTCTGCAGGAGACAAACCTGCGACCCTCTTCAGCTGGACCGAGAGCGTGCACTTCCCACGGCGCTTGGAGGCGGTCAGGGGGCGCGAGGACTGATATGACTGTGTAAAACTGTATTCTGGCGGTGCCTCCTGTATCGAGACAGGGAGAAACATGGAACACATCTGTGTTTTGAAATTCATTGAGTTCGAATTCCACTTGTGCTCAGCCCACCCTGCCCTATAACCCCCCTATAGCTCTACATATCCCTACCATAACCTACATTAACCTACCATATCCTCCCCATTCACCCCCATTCTACATTCTGAATCATTCTGATATATTCTGATATTATGTTTGATTCCAATGCCAATGTTTGGACATGTTTGGACATGTTTGGACATGTTTGGACATGTTTGGACATGTTTGACCGATTTTTTTGGGGAATACATCAAACACCCCAAAACTGTAACATACATTTTTCAGGTTGGGAAGTCGGATCTTGTGATTTTCTCTTCAAACCACCCAAAAAATGTAACATACATTTTTGAAGTTTATCTTTACAAATTTGATTTATAAATTTCTTTACCCAGCCTAAAAATGTAATGTAACATTTTTACGTTTACTTTATGAATTTGGGTAAAACAACTTACATATATGTGGATATATTTTGTATATAGCCAGGGTCCCGAAACCCTGCATAATGGCACTCCAAAAATGTATGGTACATGTTTCACCCCCTGGGGGGGGGTAAGACGGTCGCGATTTATGGAAATCCTTCTGATCGCGAAAACCCATTGTTTTTCATGTTTGTATTCTGGTAGACTTTCCTTTCCACCTAGACAAACATCATTCTTGTTGATCAAGTCCTCGTCCCCTCCTTCGTTTGTTCAAGGTTTATTGAACGCTCCAGGGAAAATCATGTCGGTTGATCATGTTGATCTCGTTGGGCAACAAATCCCCATCCAAACATGCTCATCACAGAAGGCCTTGTAGAATAAATAGGTGATTTTTTGTGTATACCATGTGCATATAAACATATACGATACATGAACTCTACATTATTGACACATTGCAGTAATCCCTGTAAAACACCTTCCGAATTTACAAGACATGTGTCAAATTGAAGGCATCCCAAACTTTTTTAGGTTTGAATGGCATGTTTATTTTTCGCAAATAACTTGGATTGTTGAAACACAACGTGACAATCCAGGTTGGGACCCAAATGTAGAATCCTGTAGGTGGGGGACTGGTGACTTCTACGGGATGGCACCATGGCTTTTTGGGTTTCTTCAAATTGTGAATCCAACCAGTGGTCACCATAGAAATACTGCTTGGTGGTTTCAAACATGAACGGATTATTTCCGTTTCATATATGGGATAATCCCAACCCCATTGACGAAATCATATTTTTCAAGATGGTTATTGCACCACCAACCAGTTTAATATGTTGATGGTTATAACATGTTATAACGGTTCTCCTAATATGTTTTTTTTGAGCATTTCTAAGCACTAAAAGCTGTGGATTTCAATAGCTTTCAATAGATTTCCATCATTTTCATCCAGGTCATCGACGGTTGGATGAGAGGATCAACCCTCATGGCTTCACATTTTTCCATTTTTGTCGTATACCCTATAAGGTAAACGTTAACAGAAAGCGAGCTCGAAAGATCCACCATGCTATTAATGGGTAAATCCACTATTTCTATGGCCATGTTCAATAACAAACTGTTTGACATAACCAGAGGGTAAATGTATGTCTTCATATGTGTAGTATGTGTACGTATACACATGATACGCACATCCATTGTTCCTTTTTATCAACCCGGCCGTTTTTTGAAAACGTATCTGCTGTGTTTTCACAACGGTCAGGTCATGGCTTAGCCGCCAAGTTGGCTGGCGAAGTGGATGGCTTGGACGATACCTCGGAGTCTGAGGATGAGGAAGGTGCGGAGGAAGCGGCGAAGAATTTCTGGAGGAAGTCACCACGAATTCCCGGGTTCTCCCATCTATAAATGAAGTCAAAATAGATGGGATAACCATTTTTATGATCCTCGAAGATCTCATTGTTTTTCCAAAGTAATTCATAAGTGTACATGAAACACAGTAATCATTTTTATAATCCATAGTAATCCATTGGATGTTTTCCATAGTAATTCATTTTTATAATCCAATCATAACATATCATAACTATGTTAGCCACTTGCTAAAACGATCCTGGAAGGTCGTATGATTGGTAGCGGGAATAAGGTGAGTGGTGGGTCCAATTCGAACTGGGTCAACTAACTTACCAAGTGGGATGTAATGCCGATCTATGCCAGATTTGGTGGGGAAAATATGGGTCATTTATGCTTCGGGAATTGTTTTCTTCCCCAAACAATTGGACAAACCAATGTTGAAAATCGATGGACATCGCGGATTTTACTGGGAAGAAATGGGGGACACAGGAACTGGGGGACACAGGAACTGGGGAGTGAACCAGAAAACAAAGAGGAGTTAAAAGGATTTGTGACAGGAACATTGAAATTCAAACCAACAAGTGTGGGAATTTGCGATGCCAAACGACGGTGACATTTCACGGAAGTAATTATGCAGGAGTTCGCCAGAACAAATTTGGATGTGAGACACAAAATTGCAAAGCAAAATGACGCAAGTCAGGATTTAATAAGCAGAACTGGAGATGCATCCAACCAATATAGGGACTTGCAATGCAAAAAAGTTGTCTTGAGCAACAAACATGGGGATTTGCATGCAATACTAGGGGGTTACCAAGAAGAATGTTGATGTGATACATGGTGAAGTCAATAGTAGATACATACAATGTGAGGCCCCCAAGATAGCTAAGTTGGTTTATAACTCCAATAACTATGGTTTATGGTATTTATAGCTATAGTTACTGGGGCTTATAAACCAACTTACATCTTGGGGGCCTCACATTGTAGGTAATATTTGGGAAAGGCCCAAACCATCCCTAAATTGTTGGGTACACATCTTTTGACTGACAAAGTTTCCTAATTACAAACGTGCTTACTTGGTGGGTTGACTTTTCGCAGTGTAGAGAAATATCAGATTCCTCTCATTCCACTGAAACTTTTATTTGGAGGATCAAAATTCTAAACCCATCAAAGAGGAGGGTTCTATGTATAGTAAACATGACCAAAATGGTGGGTCCGTATGTTTTCTGTTCTTGACCGCTATGGATTCTTGAGGGATACCCAATGCATTCCAATGCCATGTTTGCAGTCCAACCTCAACGACAAAGCCTGACGAAACATGAAATAATGGTTGGGATTGGGAGAATCCACAAATGGCCGAACTTTTCAGATTGGTGAACTATTTAGATTTATCCATGACCATATATATATATAATATTTATATTATAATATCATTATTATTATTATTTATTATTATATATATATATATATATATATATATACATATTTACTGTATACATAAATTCCGATATCATGCATGGTCATCCTTGGTTAACATTATATAGTTCTTTTCACCTAATACTAATTGTTGACCAGCCACCAGTATTTGGTATATAGATATGGGGTAAATTGTAGTGACCTCACTGGAATCATGGTTAAGAAATGGGGAAACATCATGAAACATCCCCAAGTAGCATTATTTCAGGTTATATATATATATATATTATATTATTAATATATATATATATTATTATATTTTTTTATAATAAATATACATATATATTTTATATTATATGTATAAATATATATATATATATATTATACATATATATATATATTATATTATATACATATATATATATATATACATACATATATATATATATATATAATTATGCCCAAGTTACAATGACCTCATTGGCCATTGGTCGACCTTACCGCTAAAAAAATGACGGTGGCCTTGCACAAACATCCCATCATCCCCCTAAAATGACGACTCGAAGTTTTACAGTTTGAGAACAATCACCATTTGCCCAATGTGTTTTTGGTGTGTATATATGTATATATACCTGGTTGGCGGTTTGGAACCTTTTTTATTTTTCCATATATTGGGAATAATAATCCCAACTGACTAATATTTTTCAGAGGGGTTGACACCAAGGCTTTGTGGCCCAAATTGTCCCCCCGCTGATTCGTGACATCGGGTTTTTGGGATTGCGCCATAGCCTCAGTGGGCACTGTTTGTGCGGTTGCCCACGGGTTCGACTGTAGTGAACCTTGCTTTGCCACAATCACTGTCGGCTAACAACTCAACCTTGGTGATTTTTGCAGTGTTGATTCACATTTGACCTGTTTACCTCCATCGATTTTTATCTGTTGGTAACTCTCATCTACAACTCTGCAATCCCGGGTCTTCAACAGGCTTCTGCAAGTGAGCCATATCACTTGGACCATAGGAGTCCCAGCTCCTGAAAATCCTGAGTCATTGCCCCCTGGTGCGTGTGCAACAAATTTTTGGTATTGTTGGCGCGGACTGGACAATATACAATTGTGGGAAATCGCAATTTTTTCTTGCGTTACAACCTTTTTCAATTTTGAGCTTGATTTGGGCAATTTTTCACTGGTTCTGCGCTGGCCATACAGCGGCCCTACATTCAGGTTCCAGGGGTGAGCTCCCTTTGTATTCTGACTGGCTCAGTGGACACGTGGATGATTTCAGTATTGCATACAATTGCAATCTTTTACATCCTTTTCACTTTGTTGGCAGACTACGTACAGCTGCATCCCCTGATTTTGAGTGAACCACTTCCTAGCGACAGCTACGACAACTGCTACTCGAAGAAGAGCAGAAAGGCGTGGCAGAGCAAAGGCCAGGTTGACTTGGTACCTGCACAGGAAAGGTATACAGGTTGTTCCAGCTTGGAAACTTGCTATCCATCTACAAAGGTTGAAGAAGCACCACTCCCACGACCCAGCATTTACAGCCAGAGTCGAAAGAGCAATGGCGACAGATGCAATGAGTCCTTGGAGATGCCAAACCTGCAAGAAGGTATGCAGTGCAATGCACCAGTTTTGCGGTGTATGTGGGGTCTCGTGGCACCTGTGCTCAGACCCAACATTTCAACCACCACAAAGGAATCCCAGAGCGCAACGGTCGGTCTTATGGAGCTATGCGACAGACTGGTCAGCTCACGATTGGGAAGAATCGCAATGGGCACAAACTCCAGCAGACAGCAATCAATGGACAGCATCTCCACGGAGAAGAACGTCCTCCAGACGCAAACCCTCCAGGAAAGCCAAGCCGAAAGAGCCCGAGCAACAGAAGGGACCAAAAGGAAAAGGGAAAGCTGGAATACCAGAGACAGAACGTTTCGGCCCACCATCCCTTCCAGCAGCTGCAGCAGAGCCTCCATGGTTGTCATCCATGAATACGATTGCTGCAGCAATGCCACCGCCTGCGCAAGCAACCACAGAAGACAAGCAGCTCAAGACCATCATGGCGGCCCTCAAGAAGCACAGCGAAGCCTTGCCACCGGAGTTGCAAAGCATGGTCAACGAAGCTGCCATCAAAGAAGGGCAGCAACAAACGAAACAGTTGCATGCTGTGGTAGCAGCACATGGGAGAGCCCGCAAGGAGCTCCAACAGGCTCAGTTGGCACGGTTCCACCTGCACAATGCTTGGCGTGGTTTCCTGAGTCAAGCTGTGACTCAGTGGCAGGGGTACAGTGCACAATTCCTGGACCAGGAAAAGCAGATGAACGAAAGAGTGACCACAGCTATGGAAGCCTTGGATCAAGCCAGAGAAAGCCTTGCAAAAGCCAAGTCCACAGCTGGCATAGAAACCAAGGAAGATGCCATGACGGTCAGCGACGAGGAGCCAGAGAAGGACTTAGCAGGACCAACGGCAGACAGGATAAAAGAAGGTCTGACAAACCTGCAAACAAGTTTGGAAGCTCTGCAAACATCGGCAGAACAGATGGTCGAAGACGAGCAGAAAGCACTGAAAAGACCTCGATTGGAAGAGAACAATCAGGATACAACTGCAAAACCCTCAGACTCGCGTGCCTCGCTTCCGGGGTTTGGTTAGGCCGAGTTAATAACCAACAGGTGCCTATTGCTCTATGGCCTTGCACTCATGAAAATGAAGTTGCTCCAATCCTCCCCAAATGGCTCCACACAGTTCAAAGTGAACACAATTTTGTTTCAGAATGGCAAGCATGTGACGCAGCGTTTCACCTTGCAATCGAGGTTGGCATTTTGTCACCTCCTCGTATCATGCGTTGCCAGAGGTTCAATCCACATGGCACCTATAGTGCCCATTGTGACGATGCAGTTTTTGACTCATTTGCAATGTCAAATCGCTTTTGCACTCCTGATCATGCGAAGTCCATGACCAAAAAGCAGTTGGTTAGTTTTTCTGACGTGCTGTGCATCAAAATTGGAGATGATGATAGTCAAGACTTTCATCAATTCGAAGTGCATGTTGATGCCATGAAATCACCGCTCAAGCCATGGGCGTTGACCACTCCAGCCAACTGCAGTGAAGCAGAGCCACACCCAGCATCCGTCTCCCACATAGGCATTGGTAGTGACCTTTCTCCGCCGTGCACTATGACTGTACAGAGCCAAGTAAGGGGTCATGACACCCGCAAGCATCCGCAGCAGTCGACCGTCAAGGTGTCTCAACTGCCTAGCCCAACCTGTTTGAAGGCCGAAGTGTTTTCTCAGTTTGAAGGTGTAGGTGATAGTGTGACCCTGACTCATCCTCAACAGGATGGGTTCGATTGCAGTTCTGTTCATTGCGATGGTCATGTACACAGCATCTCTGTTTATGAAATGTTGTCCCATTTTGACCCCTCCGGTTCCAGTACACAAGTCCAAGCTTCATGCAATCATAACAATTTTGATGGTGAAACCAATTTTGCTAGTTTTGATTGCACAACAGTGGTCCCCCAAACTCAAGATAGTTTGAACAGCTATCACATGAACGGCTCCCATCAGACCACGAAACAAAGTGACAATCATCTTTGCCATGACGCCACTATTGCACTTGCTCATGCACAGAATGTATTGCTCCAGGAATCACATGGTCACTTTTGCAAAGCCCTTGATGCTGTCCAAAACCGGCTGAACATGCATCCGGTTGTACAGCTGGCCGAGGCACACAGCTTGAGCTCCCGTAGCAGAATGATCACAGGTAAGCCAAGTACTGTTGCATATGACCGCAGATGCATCCACCACAAGAACCTTGGTATTCCTCAAGGAACAAAAGATCCGGAAATATTCTTCATGCGCCAAATAGGCAGTGTTCAGCCAGCCATCATTCAGGCACGCCTTGAGCATGAAAGCCCTCTCCCCCCATTCCTGAGAAATAACCAGGATGAAAATGACCCAGATGATGAGGACATGGACCCACCTGATCGTCCAGTGCTGCCCTGGTTTGTAGTCAACCTTGCCAACAGAATGGAAAGAATTGGGATCAACCCATACGACAATGACTTTGACTTGGCTGTGCGCACTTGGTACATCGATCATAGAACCATTCATCGCTGGACAGCACCAAGGCTTTTGCAGCTTGTTGGGCCCCCACATGGATGGGAAGCACAAATCCAATCAATCTGGATTGACCAGATCAACACAGAGGATTGGTTCGATGTGGTCATAATTGAACCTGACCCCCCACGGTTGGCCCAACATTCATTCGTTGTTTATGACATGGTAGTCACACAATCCTTGGAACTACCACGATACTCTGCCATGGTCACGGTCCTGCCAGGACAAACAAACACCTTCTCGATGTTCTCGGTTGCCTGCTCCTTACCTGAAATGGTGGGAGGTTTTGACCTCATCCAGGCAGCCGATGCAGGACAACAATGTCGCTTTGCAGATTGTTTGATCACTCATCGATGGATTCAGATCCCCAACACATTGGGTCCCACCCACCGTGTAGGGCAAGGGGATGGATACCAGATTGTAGTGCATGCTCTCGCACAAGGAACGGGTCGCAGAAATGCAGATGACACCAGTTCCTCAGATGCCATCACTGCCAGCCCAAGGTATTCACCTGGCCGGCACTCACAACCGTCTTCCAGTCAGCAGCCGGCACGTTTCACAACAGTGCTACACCTGTTTCAGTTGGACGGTGTCGAAGTTAGCGTCGCCATTGTTAATGATCAGCGCATTCAACCCACACAGGAGATTGCGGCTGCACTTAACATTCCGTTTGACTGCCTGGAAGCGTTGCACGTCATGCCACACTGCCCATACCAGATCCCCGAGTATGAGATTTCAGCAGTTGTACAGCGCACTGGTGACTTAGCCATCCGTACCACTGACAGACTGTTGTTGGTTGATATCATTTACCATCACCACCCATCCAGTGAGGGTATTGGTCATCGTCCCACTGTCATCAGGGAAGTTCAAAGAGTTGGGCACCAGATCCTGAGACAACAGATTCTCCTTGCTGCAGCCGTGCATCACTATTGTCTTCATGTAGCATCCGATTGTGCAGTAACATTGGACTCCCAACCCTGGCCAGAGACTGATGTGATGCCTCGACCAGTGAGGCATGGATCGTATGCTCAAGTAGTCGTGCCGCCACCTGCCACACATGATGTTCCAACTCAGACAGCAGTAGAGGTTGCCAGACAGATAGCAGAAGAGGATGCTGACATCAGAGACCTGGTGGGTGACTCAGATCTAAGCGATGACACGTCCTTAACACAAATTGCCATCACATCACGACCCAAAGGGTTCTGGATTGCGAAGTTACCCATTGACGTTGATCATATCCGAGCAAGCACGTCTGTGGACCAGGATACCTGGTCTAAGCAGTCTCTGCAACTTGCTGAACCAGTGGGAGCGGTACTGCAGGTTAAACCTGATCTGAACCCCCACTCCAACAGGCCAGTCACTGCACCCATGACAGCCCACACTCCACAGAGTGGGAAACAGCATCCCACAGCGTGTACACCCAACTTGGCATGCTTTGTGGACACAGTGTCAACCAGTGACTCACCTTTGGCAAACCACACGCAAGATGAAGGACCCACAGGTACGCATTCCGCAGTAACAGCCCAGTCCATGTCCCTGTCACACACTGACCTTCAGCATGGCTCCATCAGTGCGTTGTCCACCCCAAGCAAGCAGACCAAGCTTTCGCAGTTTTTCCCAAAAAGAGGTGTTCAGAAAGCTCCTAAAGGACTGCAACAGACCAAGATTTCCAACTTTTTTGCCACCAAGCTCAAAGAGCCCAAACATGATGCAAACTGCGTGGCCACAGGTACCTTGGAGCCTACAGGTATGCACACTCCAGTTTTGCAGGATGAGCAAGCTCAAAGTGATCCAATAGCGATGCCAGGTGACAGGCCTGCGCACCAATGGCGCACTGGATTCCAGCACGAGGCTGAGCCACCGCAGTTTGAAACCAGAGTGCCTCCCCCGCAGCAACAAGCACAGGGAGGACCACAACCAAGGCCATCCTGGCACATTGAGCTTCATGCCATCTTTCAAGAGCATGCCACCGTCCAGCATCGGGAGACTGGCCCAGAAATGTCGGTGGAGGTGTGGTACGTCCACCACACTAACATGCCGAGATGCAACGCACCTCGACTCATTAGGCTTGATGATGTTCAGGAGCTTTGGTACGCGGACTTATGCAATGCCTGGTTTGACCAGATCCAAAGGCTCCAACCCATTCGGATTCATGTAGTCAAACCTACGCCTGCCTATCAGCTCAGACCTCAGGCCATTGTGCATCTAATCCTAGAGCAAGGAATGACCCCACAGAGGGCTGCCATCCTGTTCACAGCTGCGTTTCATGGAGGTGTTCGAACCGGATTACTCCAGCAGGCCGAGTCTTCACCAGCTGACATCTGCACAGATCAGGTGATTCAGGACCATGGATTGCAGCCACAGTGCACATTCAGACCATGTCACCTGTTCTCAGGCCGGTACCGTTTTGATCCTCATGATCCAGTGCAGGTCCCCTCAGGCATAAGCGTTTTGCTGGATGTAGGTGACCACAGGATTAGACACTCGCACCCAGCAGGAAGTAGTCATGAGGCCCCACGGGAACCACGACTTGAAGAGCCTGCCACTGCCAGTAGTGACCAGGAAGACAGCATGTCCATGATGCAGACTCCCAAATACAAGGCATTCCCCAAAAGTCGAGCTCAGCGCCAGACGTCATTTGCACAGTCAAGTACAGCACCAGCACATCACATCCTGCAGATTCACCAGCCCATCACAAGGGATGCAAGCGGCCCCCACCAGTGCAGCGCCTAGACATTGTGGTACGTAATCTGCAGGAGTTTCACCAGATGTTACAGTGGCAAACCACTCGTGCACGAGACAGCTGTGTTGACCAACCTCCAAGGCGGGTTCTTATTGCCACCTGGTTTTCTGACCCCATCACCTTACCACGTTGTGACCACTCTAGGGAGGTCATTTTGTCCACCCAACCAGTGCAGTGGCCTACTGACATTCTCCAGCGATGGGCAGATTTCTTACAGCCGAACCAGCCAGTTGAAATGCATGTCGCCGTGCCTGACCCTCCAGGAGGGTCACCGGAAATCATTGCTCATGTGATTGTGGTTCAGAATCCCACCCATGATCAGGTCGCCGCTCTTATCAGTATCACGGAGCTTATGGAAGACCCCTGGCACCCATCAAGGATTTGCACGCTGTTACCTGCTCAGGTCACATGCAATGAGCTGTTTGCCCAGGCAGGCATTAGTGAAGATCAAACGATGACCACACCGGGCCTTGCAGCATACCATGGAAATGTGCCTATCCTGCCAGGCAGCTCTTTTCCGGCACGACATGGGTACGCCTTTGAGGTCATTACGGACACTTTGGATAGGGAAAGAGACGACCTGCCACTGGCACACTTGCCAGAGGCACCGATTGCTGCTTCAGCCCCTCCATCAACAAGTGTCCTGCAACATGTTGACCCTGTGCAGCCGTCCGTATTCACAATCGAAGAGGACAATGAGTCACTCAGCTTGATTCAAAAGTCCTTCAAGACCATCCATGCTGTGATGAATCAGATGCACCACACAATTCAGGAGGGTTCCATTCTTGCAGGTGGCTCCCAACACACTTGTGCTGTGGTAGGTCCGCCCTACACCCCAAGGGGCACTATGCCACAGATTGAGGAACCCCTTGATCCCAGTGCACAAGAGATCAAAGTATCCATTGATACATTGCATCGCTGGCAGCATTTGGCTGCGTTGAGACCATTTGCCGTACAGCCCATGGCCCCCATCATAACCTGGATGGTTGATCATGAGCGCTTCCCCCAATGCCTTGTGCCTCGAGAGGTTCATTTGAATGCATACCCCAACAACTGGAAAGCCAAGATCCTCAGTGCTTGGCAGGATATGCTGTTACCTAGCCACCCGGCTGAGGTCAAGCTGGTCCAGCCACATCCGGTTGCGATGGAAGCCTATGCAGTGGCCCATGCTATCGTTACCCAACAACCGCAGCCTGGCTTAACTACCATTTTGCTCACCACGCTAGATAGTGCCCAACCAGGGGCACATCGCAGGCATGCCACTATGGCACCACAAATGCTTACAAGAGAAACCTTGTTGGCTCTGGCATTCATTGGGCCCGACTGCCATGACCCCACTGCCGACTGTGACGCATGGATTGCCGACATTGAACTGGAGCATCATGTACCTCATGCCACCCAGGAGGCACAGTCATGCACTGCAGCCATTCACCGCCACAGATACCCACCTCCGGACACTCCTGATCCATGGGAGTATGCTGCCACGCTGAACACAGAATTTCGTGTGCCCATATCAATCCAAGCAGCTCTCCCAGAGGAACGTCAGGAAATCACCCTTGACCAACAAGGGAACGACCCACAGTTACTGTGGTTCGAGAATGAAGCGTGGAAGATCGAGCTGGAAAATGAAGAATGCTGCCAACTCCTACCTCTGCCCGATGGAATGCAAGTCCCAGAACCAGCCTACTGGGCCCTACTGCAACCACCTCCACACTCCCTTGATGCAGAACTGCAATACACGATGTACCTTGATGGGGCTGCCAATGGCCTTGAAGCTGGATGGAGTGTCATTGTCACGGCCAGCCACCACCACACGGAACACTTTGTAGGATGCATCTATGGAACAGTACAGCTCAATCCCCAGCACCCAGACTGAGTTGGAGCGGATACCTCCGACAACATCTCAGCAGAGCTATCAGCCATTTTGTTTGCACACAATGTTGTCATGAGATGGACAGGTAAACAGCCGGTATGCGTCCGTCCTGACCTGTCTCTTAGTCGTACAGTCTCAACGGCTACCACAACATGCAAGTCCAACCCCCAGCTTGCCAAAATGTGCTGTGCCTTAGGACTATGGACGGCCAGACAGGTGGAGATACATGAGATCAGGGGCCATGTGGGCCACGCCTGGAACGAGCTAGCCGACGCGGTGGCCAAATGGGCAATGCAACAATCCAGCAACCCGCTCACTGGCCACTTTGTCCAACTCCACAAACTGGCCTCTGCCCCTCACGACATCAAATGGACGTGGATGCAAACTACTCACCCAGCAGTAGCAGCATGTTTTCCCCCCCTGATCCAGAAACAAGTCATGCAGTTCACGCCAGCTTGCAGAAGGGTTCACATCACCCCCACTGAACGCCTCCAGCCAGTTGACGATACAAAAAGCTCAAACTGGAAGCTGTGTGCCTGCACAGCCAATGTGCTGGCCACCGAAGTGTGGAATTTGCAACCAGTTGGAACCAAAAGAACCGGTCAGCGCACTGTGCGCCTGGATGCCCAATGGCACCATGCACAGTACCATGTGGTAGGAGTTCAAGAAGCACGCACTGCGCAAGGCAGGTTTCATGCACCCCACTACCACATTTTTTCCTCAGGGGCCAAGCACAAAAGGGCACCCTTATACGGCTGTGAGTTATGGATCCACAAAACTCTTCCGGTGGCAACTGACCCTGAGGGCAAACCGGTCGTCCTGGGCAGGGCCACATTTACAGTCCAACATGCTGATCCCAGACGCCTCTTTGTTGAAGCTAGGTTGGGGACTACTACATATGCCTTGATAGTTCTTCATGCGCCTAGCCTTGCCACTCCCAGTCAAGAGAACCCGGATCCAGCAGCCGCCACGGCCCAATGGTGGGCCGACACAAGCGCCATCTACTACAAACATGTTGATGCAGCAGCGCAATGGGTCTTCATTGACGCAAATGCCCCACTTCACAGCGGGGTAAACGACCTCTTTGGGTCTCATGGGGCTGAACCCCCCAACAAGGCTGGTGAACTCTTTGAAGCGTTCATTCATGATCATCAGTTGGTAGTCCCTTCCACGTTCTCACACCTGCACACTGGGCCCACCACCACATGGACTCACAGCACCGGGAAAAAGAGCCGGAAAGACTACATCCTAGTCTCCCGTCAGGTTTACCCACTTGCCAGGAGAAGCTGGGTGGATGTCCATCATGACACCACCTTTGCACATGAGGATCACCTGCCGGTCGCCCTCCAGTGCCAGGGATGGCTCCCAGCCAGTCCATCCACAGCTGCCAAAGCCTGGGATGACCAGGCTATGTTAGACCCGGTCCGTTATCAGGCCTTCCAAGCTGCACTGAACACCCTGCCGCTGCCCACTTGGGAAACAAACATTGATGATCATGCAGCGCTATATGAGAGGCAAATCCTAGCCCTTGGTCAGCAGTTCTTCACCAAGAAGAAAGGCAAACACCGCCAGATCCAGCTGCAGCATGCTACACTTGATGCAATTGCCTTCAAACGACATATTTTGGACTTTGGGCGCAAGAATGGTTGCATGCATCAGCAGGAATACAAACATGAGCTCAAACAAATAGAAAAAGAGGTTGCTCAAAGAGTCAACAAGGACATCCAATCCTTTTACACAGACCTGCTCAGCCAGCTGCAATCGTCTGGCGAGATGTCCAACCACCGCCTTGTCTACCGCCTTTTGCACAGGCTGGGACGCAAAAAAGGGGCCAGTGCAGCCGGGGCCAGACCCCTGCCCATGCTACAGAAACAGGATGGCAGTCTGGCAACTACGTTTCTTGAACAGCAGCAAACATGGATGGACCAGTTCGCACAAATCGAAGCTGGCATTCAGCGCAGTTGGGATGAAATGACTCAGCAGCATGAAGACCCCACCTACCAGCATCGATGCCATGACCTGGAGCCCGAGGCCTTTCCAAGTGCCTGGCAAATTCAGTCGCTGATTTCACGCCTGAAACGAGACAAAGTACCCGGCCCCAACTGCATTCCTCCGGGCCTGGTTAAAGCCGGGGGCAGTGTTATTGCCAAACACTTGTCAATGCTCTTCACGAAAGTTGCCGCCAGCGCCACCGAACCCTTGCATTGGAAGGGGGGGCAGTTAATCCCACTTTGGAAAGGTAAACTCCCACCTCAAATTGCGAGTGGTTATAGAAGCATCTTTCTCTCGAACTATACCACCAAACTTTATCACCAGTGCTTTAGGGCACACCTGGTTGGGGCCTGGGAAAAAGGGCTGACTCATCTCCAATGCGGTGGCAGAAAAGGTGTGGGTGCCGATGTAGCCCACCACATCGTGCAATGCCACCAATCCTGGTGCAAGCAGCACTCAGTGCCATCGGCTGCCTTATTTGTCGACTTGAAGTCGGCTTTTTACATGGTATTGAGACAAACCTTCACCAGCCTACCATCTCAAGATGCGGCGTTTATGGATGCAATGCAGAAACTTGGCATGACACCCGATGAAGTCCAAGGCCTTGTTGACGTTGCCAAACAGGAAAATGCCACACCTGGACTCGCCACTCACTTGCAGCACATATTGCGGGACCTCATGCACAACACCTACTTCACCATCGCTGGACTCACACAGCCATGTCAGACCACTAGAGGCACGAGACCTGGTGATCCGGTCGCTGACGTGCTGTTCAACCTCTGCATGCGCCTGGTGTTGGTAGACTTCAAGAATGAGGTAGTAAACACAGCCCACATCCCATGGCTTGGAGACGTCACCCCAGTCTCGGACCTGACCCAACCAACGGCAATGCCAGCTGAGGGGTTTGTTGATGTCACGTTCGTTGATGACTGTGTCGTACTGGTTCATGCAAAATCCAATGACCAAGTGGCCCACATCCTACGATCGGTGATCAGGGCCCTCGACTCTGCATCAGCACGTAGGGGCCTCAGCATCAACTATGAACAAGGCAAGACGGAAGTCCTATGGACCATTGTGGGCAAAGGAGCGCGTCAGATGAAACGCACCATTCATGAAGCAGGTCAGCAGCTCCAATGGGCCGATGCAGACCGGCAGTTTTCAGTTCATGTATGTCACGCGTACAAACACCTGGGTACGTCGGTACAAGCACACCACCACCACACACGGGAGATCCTCTCCAGAGCAACTGGTGCAAAGCAACAATGGGGGCAGCTCGCTCGCTCCTTCTTCACCAAGAAGGTGATCACAATCCCAGTCAAAAGTGCTGTGTTCCAAAGCCTTGTCATCTCAAAGATGATTTACAACGTCCACACGTGGACGTCCATCAAGCCCCAACACCTTGAAACCTGGGTCAATCACCTAAAAGCTCCTGCTGGCACTTTGCTCAAGGGCTTTTTGATGGCCTCTACCAAATACCAGCACACCACCGATGAAATGCTGGCATTTGCAGGCATCTTGCCATTGCGAGACCAAGTTCATGCCAACCGGCTCAGGTTTCTTGCCAGACTGATGCAAGCATGTCCCCAAATCACATGGGCGTTGATGAGCTCTACGGCAGCACCACATTCTTGGGCGCAACTTTGCCTCGAGTCATGCCAGTGGCTCCTGATGCACTACGACAGCAAACTGCCGCTCACTGACCAGTCGACGTTTCTAGAATGGGTCAACTATGTGAGGCTGGATCCCAACTGGAAAGGTCGCATCAGGAAAACGTGCAAGCTTGCGTTGGCCTTCCACAAATCCAGAGCTGAACATGCGATATGGCAGAGACACTTTGATGCCCGCCTGGCAGCCTTGGGCGCCACCTTGCCAACCCAGGACAAACCACCGCAGATCGCGGAAAAGTGGCAATGTGATCTTTGCAGCAAAGTCTTTGCCTCCACTCGTGCTCTTGCAATGCATGCTGCCAGAGGCCATGGCTACAAAAAGAAAGTGAGATATTATGCCGTGGGCGAAACGTGTCAAGTGTGTTGCCTCAACTTTCACACACGCAAAAGGCTCTCAGTCCACTTGGAAAAGCAGCCGAGATGTTTTAATGTGGTAGCAGCGTGTTGGCCCCCGCTACCTGCGGAACAGGTGGAAGCCCTTGACACAGCTGATCGAGAACTTGAGTCTCTCCTGCGCAAGCAAGGGTGGTGGGCCTCCAAGGCCTTCCAGCCGGTGTTAGCCACTTTTGGCCCCTCACTACCCCCTGAAGGTAGTCAGGGGGCGCAACTCATGTTTGACCGCATGCAAAACAGACGCCCAAGTGATGAAGTCGCGTACACCATGCTGCAAGGCACCAAAATCACAGCAATCCCCAGTGACCCAACCAAGCTGTGGTTCAGTCACTCAGATCTGCCAGCTTTCATTATGCAGTCAGTACAGGGCACTGATGCCGGCGGAGGAGCGTTTGCCATGGAAGGCCTTGCGCGGGAAGCAGCCACCCTACACATACGGGCGCTAGTAGTGGTGCACTTCTTTAGTGGCTTCAGACGCACAGGTGACATTCACCATGTGGTTGACCACCACGTGGCTGAAAGTGGCCTTCAGATCTTCACCCTTTCAGTGGATCTCTGTATGCAAAGAAAAAGCGGTGACCTGGCCACGCCCCATGCATGTCGGTGGTGGAAAGACAGGGTGCTCAGTGGGCAAGTCGTGGCTGCTGGAGGCGGCCCACCATGTGAGACATTCACAGTGGCGAGGCAGTACGAAGGTGGCCCCAGACCACTACGCAGCGCCTCCCAGCCGCTAGGGCTTCCTGGGCTCACGCTCAAAGAATGGTGCCAGCTCCGCATCAGTGACAGGCTACTTAGGTTCCTGCTCGACATCTTGGTGACCCTTGCAGTCACAGGCATGAGTGGTTTTTTAGAACATCCGCAATTCCCAACATGGTGCACTCGTGGCCACCCGGCCAGTATCTGGGCAATGGCTGCCCTGAAGCACTTGAAGCGCCTGAACTGCTTTACTGTTGTAAGCTTCGATCAGTGCGTGGTTGGGGCGGTCTCCAAAAAGCCAACAACCCTCCTCCTTTTGAGGATGCCGGAAGTGAGGGATCAGTTGATGCTGCGTGGAATCTACGGCCGTTGCAATCACCCAGCAGGAGCACATGCAGCCCTGATCGGCCGAGAACAAGATGGCACGTTCAACACCGCCAAAGCCAAGGTGTACCCGTATGGACTCAACAGACTCCTCGGAACTGCTATGTTCCGCGCTGCAGCAAAACTGGCAGGATATTGCAGCACAACCGAGCTGCCAGAGGAACTTGAGCCATACCTGGAACAAAGCCACCAAGAGCAAGGCGTCGTCCAACCGGACTATCATGGCGGTACCGGCTAAACAGGCTGGCTGTACAGTTGCAGGACATCTGACCGAGCACCAATATGGTGCAGCACCGCAAATGGAAAAAATGGGGTTGACACCACCAACCAGTACATATATACATACTGTTCTATCCTGCCTAGATGATAACCCCAATTGACCACAACATGTTTGTCATGGGTCGAAACAATTTTTGGATTTTTGTTGCTAAGATCCTACTTTCATTTCCTCTCAAGAATCACCATTCATTGCTAAGTATTCTTGGTTGGCTCCTTTGGATCATTTGATTAGAGGATTCCAGGACAGAAAAATGCAGGTTTCCTAAGTCATGGGGGTACCTCCCATTCTCATCCATTTTGATGTTGGATTTTCCATGAAATAAACCATTCATTTTGGGGTACCCCCATGGCTATGAAAACCACATTTTTTTCCGCTATATCAATCCATTGCAACTGCTGCAAGAATCGGTGTCATTTTTTTTGTTTAGCGATGCTCATGTTGTAAACAACTATCAAGCAAGGACGGATATTAGATATTTCCCGCTTGCATGAATTCATGATGAGATAATACTTGCTTATACACATGGTTTTTTGCTTAAGTTATACAATGTTATACATTCCCAATGCTCGATGTTTCTGGAGAATTCACTCGTAAAACGAGCCAGTTATGTAGGTCAATATTCCAGCACGATGGAACAACCCAACAATTTCTGATTCATGGTTTAATATTCCCATCATCAATGGTGAATGTGTCGTTTATTTATGGTTACCACACGGTGATGCCCCAAGTAATGTTTGTTGGTTTATAACCATAAACATATTACTAATATTCTAGACATATAAATACATTTTTTTATTTAGAACATATAGTGTTTGTTTACAACCATAGTATTTATATATTTATTTCATTCAAATATTCTAGACGTATAAATACACATATGTTTCGTTACCATACATCTTAGTGATCATAGTTTATATAAATCAAATTTAGCTTTTCCGATCGTTCGCACCGGCTATGATTGATGGGTAAAAATTGGTCAATGTCCCCATTCCTCATGGCTATGCCGCCATGGATTTTTCCTCGATATTTCCCAGCAGCCATTCGGCAGGCTGCTGCGCCTTCCCAGGCCCTTGGTGCCCGCCAGGAAAGCGGTGATCGACTTGGGGGTTCAGCCGAAATATGGGGATTTCACGCACCAAGATGTGGCTAAACAGCTTGGGGAATGCTCTGATCTGAATATACATCACTGGGCATATTTACTAACGAGGTAGAGTCGACTTTTTGACATACACAAAATGGCTCTGGGATCGTATTAGTCATGATTGGTCAAGGTTTGACCCAGTGAGGTATACCTAACATGAACTGTCCCAAGGCTCTGGCTGTTTCACTGGTATCCCGTCTGTGGGTCCCAGGGCCCATCTTTGAAGCTTAGGCGGGGTAACTAGCCAAACTGTCCGAAGATTTCAGGGGCATGGGCCGGGAAAGGGAAGATGAGTGGCCGAAGATTTCAGGTGAGTGAAATATCATAATTTACAAAGACGATAATATGATAGAATAGTAGTATAACATAATACAACGCTATCCATTTACCGAGACAATTACTTGCTGGTTGGTGGTTTGGAACATTTTTGCTTTTTCCACATATGGGGAATAATGATCCCTTCAACTGACCAATATGTTTCAGAGGGATTCAGACCACCAACCAATTGTATTTCAAACATAGAAAGAGTTGCAGATGGCCATCTCACCATTGCAGGATTTCAACAACCCCGAGGATTTCATTTCCCAACCCTCTGAGGGATCTCCGACGAACCAAGGCGTCGTGTGATTCCAAGAGTAACTTGAAGAATCTTCTTGGAGCTTTCATCCACGCAATTCCCCAGATATACCCCATTCCATATATATATATATATATAATATTAATATATATATATATATTAATAAATATATTTATGGTATATAATATATATATTATTATATTATATAATAATAATAATATATATATATAAAATGTAATATATTATATATACAATATATATATATATATATCTAATATATATAATATATATAATATATTTAATATACAATATAAAATATTTAATGTATATTATATGTATTATATAATAAATATATATATATAATTCCTAACAGATTTTGCAATACGAATCCTTTCACCCAGCAACGGGTGTTTCCCAGCTCTCCGTGGAGGATTTTGCTCCTGTCGAACATGGGATAAGGAGGAGGCCTGGAGCCGGTCTGGGAATCAAACACGGCTGGAGAATCCACCATTTAGTTCAATGATTCCCCCAATCAAACCTCCATTTGTACAATATGAGGCCCCCGTTCGATAGCGTTCAGTTGGGGTTGACATAACGCCAATGTCACTATGGTTTATGGTATTTATATGTATTTATAACGAACTAGTTACTGGGGCGAATCTAAACCAACAAACATATATTGGGGGCCTCACATTGTACCGTATTTTCCATTGCCACATCTGATTTCCGGAGGGTAATGGGAATTTACGCATGATAGGGTTGTAACTAGTTATACGCATCAACCATATATGAGATATTGTTGACAAGTGATGCGTGATGGGGTGTTTTGTTGGGGCTTATACTGTTACTATCCAACATGTAAAAAAAACATAACTAACGGGATACCGATTGCACTAATATCCAACCAGTATATCAATTGGAATTTCAGGATCGTTAATTGGAGGTACAATATCTCCACAAATCATGGCCAAAAATATGGTACAATACCTCCATTTTAGGATCCTGAAATTCCCATTGAGTATAAAGGAAAGACAGAGGGTTTTGACCACTGCTGACACTGCTTATTTGTTGATTTCCATCAGTGCCTGAGGTGATGGCCCCCCGTGACTGCACATTTTTTCGGAGTGAAAACATGTGAGAACCACCAACCAGTGTAGCCTGGGGTTTCCCAGTTTACGGGGGGATGGCTTCTGGCTTTGATGGCCATGTTGATAGGATAAACGCTGAAAATTTGAACCACAGGTTGTACCCTCTGGTAAACTAACACAAGTATGGAAAATCACCATTTTTAATGGGTAAATCCACTATAAATGGCCATTTTCAATAGCTATGTTTGTTTCCCAGAGGGTATTGGAAATCATCTCAACTGACGTCAAATCGGAAATTAGATCGACTTGGGATGCAGCAATGACAGGAATTTCTAGGCCGCCTAAAGACGGAGATTGCCAGGTTGCATGTCACGGGTTGATTTCTGAGTGTCTGAAAGCTGAAACAAAATTCACGTTTCATCACTGAAACTAAAGCCCTTGAAGGCTACCTTCTGAATTCCCACGAATTGGTTTTCACCAGTTTTGAGAGGTAAACCATGGTAAATCCAATTAAATCCACATGTGTTGATGGTTAAACGGTTAAACCACCATGAAATTCGGGGGCCGACTTTCTGGCGTTCAGTGTTGGTAGGTGCTGTTCTTTCCGGATGACAAGAAGCGTACAGGCCCGGGACTGGAGAGGTTTCGTCTCGGAGAGAAGAAGCTGGATGATGCGCGAAAGAATGCAACGGCCAGATGTTTTTAATGCTTTGTCATCTTAGGACTTTATATGATTCTATATGATGGTTGTTAATTGAGCATGATTCAGACTAATAATAATCATGTCATAGAAATAATACTACTTTAACAAACGATCTCCAACATATACTACGGTCTTGACCAAGGGAAGCAAAAAAGCGGTGTCTCCCAGGTTTTTTTCATCACGACCTGTAGGGGAAGACTATCTCCCAATATGCCCCTTCAGTGTTCCGGCTAGTGAATCATTATAACTAGTTGGTGGTTTGGAACATGAATGGAATATGACTTTCCAGAAACACTTGGGAATCATGGATTACAGTGGTTTAATGGATGTTAATGGATGTTAATAGATTATTTTTTCCATATCTTGGGAATTTTATCATCCCAACTGACTTTCACTCCATCATTTTTCAGAGGGGTAGGTCGAAACCACCAACCAGATGCCATTAAAATTCCCATTAGATCCCATTAAACCACCATTAAAAATCCCATTAAACCACCATTAAATGCCATTTATCCCAGCAAAAATTTTCTCAACCACTTCTCCAAACCTCTATGTCTTTGTTTTTGAGGGATGGCCTTGCCAAATGTCAAAAAATCCATCGACCAGTTCTCCCAATTGAACAGGCTCCAGCATTTCTTGGCGACGCTGAAAGTACCCTCTGGTAAACTAACATAACTATGGAACATCACCATGCTATTAATGGGTAAATCCACTATAAATGGCCATTTTCAATAGCTATTTTGACAAAACCAGAGGGTAACATTTTTTTGTGGAAACGAACGGCACCAACCACGGCACAAACGGCACAAAGGTGGATGGTAACATCAGCTGAAGCTCCCAGAATTGGTGAAATCCCTTGGTTGCTGCTGATCAAATGCTCGGGTCACATTAATGTTTTTTGTTCAACGGTTAAACCTTAATGACTTTGCCCAATTCAACATTCTTGATGGTCACATAGTTAAATACCGTTGAAATTCACATGAGCATCCCTTTAAAATTGGAATAATTCGATTTCATCAACATTAAACACCAAATGTCATCCATGTTCTTTTGAGATGTCAAGTGCCATTTCTTTTTTTTGATCAGATCCTGCACTAAAAAAGAAATGGATCCTGGAATTTTGATCCTGCAATTTCCTGCAATTTCTGGTCAGATGCCAGGCCTCAAAAGAATCCTGGCCCTACTGGCCAGCGCGAAGAAGTCTCTGGATGTGGCCGAGCCTTGCCTCAGATTGGGGAAAAACATCAACAGTGAGATGGAGAAAGTCCATGGGAATAATCAATGGACAAAAAATGGACACATAATATATATATATATATATATATTTATTATTATATAATCATATATATATAATTATATAAATGATATATATATAATATGATTGTATATAATTAGATGATATAACTATATATATATATCATAATATCCAATGGCCAATATATAATTATATATGGATAAAAGATGATCAAATCACCAGACGGAATGGGAGCTGAATCACCATCTGGCAGACAGCGAACATGACCTATGTGGAGAGATGAACAGCTGTGATTTCAGAAAACACGGACAACTTGCTCCATACTATGGATCCAAGATGATCCAAGCATCTGAGGAAGTAATTATTCATCCATTTTTGTGGGTTTAGGTTGGTGGAAGCAGCCAATTAGTGAGAATATGTGAAAATATTGATGTACCATGTTATGATTCTCAAATATTATACTTTTTTTTATCAACATTTACGAATATGATTTTAACCATGTAGATTTTCCAATATTACCATACATCTGTCTTATTACCCTCTGGTTATTTGTTACATAGCCATGGGAAATGGCCCATAGAAATAGATGCTTTACCGTAATCAAAAATGAAAATGGTGGATCTTTCCATGGTTTACCTATTATAAATAACCAGATAATTTACCATTTATAGATGGTTTACCTATTAAAAATGGTGGATATTTCTATGGTTTACCTATTAAATAACTACACAATTTTTACATGGTGATTAACTCCATGGCAAGCTGTAACAATTTTGACCATATATTTATCAGTTGTTTCTCGCCAGATATTGTTCATATTTCCCATATATTTATCTTAATCATGTAGATTTTCCAATATTTTCCAGATATTTTCCAATATTACCATAGATTTTTGCAAGAATACCATATTTTACCATGACTATTACCATGACTAGCACTTTTTGCGCAGCAGCGTTTTTCAGGTCTTCAGTATCAGTCACCAAGACTTGGCGGATGCTTTGTTGGACGCCCAGAGGTCAGGGGATTCATGGGGGATCCAATGGAGGCCCCCAGCTACGACGATCGCGTTCACTTGGGGTGAACTAATAACTCCAATGTCACGAACTGGTTTATGATGGTTTATGGTATGCAAATGACTATAGTTTGCCATGTTTGCCATGCCATGTTCACTATGGTTCACTATGGTTCACTATGTTTATATGCAAATAACGAACTATAGTTACTGTTGGGCGAATCTAAACCAACTTTTTTCACTTGTATGCAAATAACGATAACGAACTAGTTACTGTTGGGCGAATCTAAACCAACGTTCACATATCGAACGGGGGCCTCACATTGTATACTTGTTGTTCATATGCAAGTGTTTATACATATTCACATATATATATACTTATATTACATTATATATATGTATATATATGAATATGTGTAAATCTATTTATATGTGTATATATCTATATTCATACATTTTACGAACCCTTCAAAATGGCATGGTTGATGTGGAGGTTTCCTAAGTCATGGGTACCCCAAATAGTCTTAGTTATTGGATCGTTTTAGTATTGAAACCCATGGTGACTTGGGATCCCGCATTTTAAGAAACCCCCAAATATGTATACATGATTTGTATATTGAAATTGATTGAATATATCTATGAGCTATAGCTTGCTAGCCTGAAATGATTTTCATGATTAGAATTTGGTGACTTAATGGATTGCTATGGAAGCCATGGCCCATGGACGCAGATGATTTACCTCATATTCAAAGTGGTGATTTTCCATGGCAAACTGTTCGTTCAGAACAGGACAATACTTTTGATGTAGCTATGGAAAACGGCCCATTTGAAAGTGATTTACCTGTTCAAAAATTGTGATCTTCTATAGTCATGTTAATTTTCCAGAGGGTACATATACATATACAGTAACTTCCACAATGATAGAAAAATACATCATCACTATTTTAGTAGGATTCTACGTTTCTATCTTTTTGGTGGTTACTCTCGCATAAACTAACATAGGTGTGGAGTTGATCCACCAATTGTAGATGATTTACCTTCGGAAACCAGGCAGGTTTTCCACATCTGATTGTATGTTTATCCTACTGTGGATGGTTGCGAAATCCTGCACCAGTTGATAGGTGGTTTATCCCACTATTTATAGGGTTTCAACCATCCAAGGTACTATTCCTATGGGCCATGTTCCAGTTCGCTATGTTAATAAAACCCATTGGCCCAACATGTCCAGACCGCACCGGAGGCGTGGTGTGAGGGTGCGCATCTTGACGGGCGACATGCAGGAGAGATGTGGGTCATAACAAACCTCTACTGCTTGGTGGTGACTGGAACATGAATGGAAAAAATGACTTTCCAGAAACACTTGGGAATCATGGATTATAGTGTTTTTTCATGGATTTTCATGGATTTTAATTGATTTTTCCATATATTGAGAAGAATAATCCCAACTGACTTTCATATTTTTCAGAGGGGTAGGTCAACCACCAACCAGTCTATATTTACCTAAGAAAACCCCCCTTGTACCTAGGGTGTTTGGAGCAAGCCTGACAAAATCAAGCTGAGAAACTAGAAACATGATGTTTCATCTAATATGAAACATACAATGTGAGGCCCCAGCTCGATAGCTAAGTTGGTTTATAACTCCAATTTCACTATGGTTTATGGTATTACAACTATACTTACTGGGGCGAATCTAAACCAACGTTCACATATCGAACGGGGGCCTCACATTGTAGGGAAACAGGATTTCGCCAAGAAAATGATCGACCGAAAGTGGAGAAAAGTGGATGGTTGAAGTGGTCTCAGAGGGTTAGTTAGTCCCATAGGAAGCCATAGAAAACCCATAGAAAAATGGTGATTTGAACCAGGAAAAAAAACATGATTTTATTGGATATATGTATAATATATAATATATATATATATGAGTTATGTCATGTCAGCCCCGGATTAACAAACTATGGCTGACTAATTCGGGGGGATCCTCCAAATGCTGATCACGTGATACTTAAATGACCCCCCTAAGCAGCCTAGGGGTTTATTAATCCAGGGTTGACATTACTACCCAAGTGGGGGATATTCTGATCAGAAAAACTGGTGTCATGAAATGCATGTGGCGATTAAATTTTGATATCCCAAGAGAATGAGATGCGTACATTAGGTCTTGAGACCAAGACTACCCTCTGGTAAACGGGCTAACATAACGAACTGGAAAATCACCATGTTGTAGCTGGGTAAATCCACTATTTCTATATGGCCATGTTTCAATAGCTATGTAAACGTTTACCAGAGGGTATCCCATTAATAATCCCATTAACTGTTAGTTTACCAGAGGTAATCCAGCCATTAACACTTATTATCCACTATTAAAACCATGACTAATCGTTATTAACCACTTTTATATACTAATGTTTAACCACTATTATCCATGTTTAACCACTAATAACCACTATTAACCATGATGAACCATTATTAACCCTATATTTCCCATGGGTATCATCTGTGGTCTCCTGGGTCAATGTTTGATCACAGGAGTTGCTTGGTGAAAGTTGGGGACAAAACATGGATCCATGAGGAAGCGTCGAGTTACCCTCTGGTAAACATACAAAAAATTTTTGGAAATGGTCATTTATATATATTTATAGTGGATTTACCCAGCTAAAAGCATGGTGATTTTCCAGTTCGTTATGTAAACGTTTAGCCGGTTTACCAGAGGGTAGTCGTATGAGGCATGACCTTAAGTTCCAAGTGATGAAATTGAAGAACCAGGTGAATCCAACCAAGTGAATCCTCAGGTGTGATCAAGGCACAACAAAAATCATGCTGTTCCAAGAGGTCGAACTCACGACCTTCTCCCCGCTGTCGAAGTTCTAACCTGGGGACGATTCGGAGTTTCCTTACATCCATGGCCTGGCCAACTAATGGATTCTGCATGAATATCCAGTTAATCTGTATATATATATATGTATAATTATATATGTATATACAATTACAATCAAAAACATAAAATACAACTATATATCGTTTACATAAAAACGATATGCAACGTACAGTTGATGATGTATAATTAATTATAATTACATATACAGAAATGCATTTACAATGTATATGATTGAATATCTCACAATCACAAAGAATCACAAAGAAACACAAAGAATCACACAGAATGACACATCATAATCACACATCATAATCACGCATATTCACATACTCACACATAATCATACACAATCACACATAATCACACATATAATCACGTATACAATTACGTAGAATTAAATGTAATGTAGATGGCTATATATAAACTATATAGTTAAATATCATGATTTCATATAATAGTATATATATAATATATATATATATACATACATATATATATTTTATATATATTATATATATATATATATATATCTGATAATTGCCTGGGTCTTGGACGTCGGGACCCACCGAGTCTCGTTTGGCGACCTCGGAAGGCAAAACAGGAGAACTCCTGTGTGGCTGCGCTGAAGAAAGAGATCATCGTGCGTCCGGGGCCACGGATGCATTGGAACACTGAAGGGTGAACGATCCAATTTGTGGATGGGGAACAACAAAAGGTTAACAAAGGATTGAAAATCAGGAAAATTGGTCTTATCTACTGTAATTATTCTAGAAATGATCCGAAATGATGGGTCCCAATCATTTTTCCCCATGTTGCCAAAGATTCAATATCTTTATTTGATTACCTCTGGTGCACCCATATGTTTGGCATGGGCTGAAACCAAAAACCCTAAAAATGAGTCAGTTACAAGATAAGTTGAATACACATGAGTACAATTATTATCCATTCAAAACTTCAAAACATATTTTACGCGAGTTAGATACTTGTAAAATTTAGATCTCCAAATGTGTCGTTGACATCCCTGCCCTGTGAGTTTCCAGGCATGGATTCCAATGAGAAGTTGCATATGCATCACAAGTTGGGCCCTGAGATGTTTAGACTCCCAGCTTTCAGCGCAACTTGTCTTCGTAAACACCAGTGTTTTTTTATGTGGAAGCCCGGCTTCACCAACAGTGGCCGCCACAACTAACGAAATTGGTGATACTAACAAGATAGTGCGGATGAGTGGTTCGCGCATGTCGATTCCGAAACCGATGAGCTCTCTGAGCAAAACTGGTAGGTGTTACCACGTGTTACCTAGATATGCATCTCACTTAGATATGAAAAGATATCAGTTCTTTCGACAACACTTTTTTGTTGGATCTGAGCATATCGGAGCTAACCATGATTAGATCATTATTGAGATCGTCATTTTTATGCATTGATCTTTGGATTTATATTCCCATGATGTTTGGATTCCCATGGCATGGGGTGGATGACCAAAAAAAGATCAGCCAACTCTGGAGAGAAGAGGGTAACCCCACTGATGGAAATTGTGTGAAGTGATGAGCAGGAAAAAAAAACACCCACCAAGAAAGCAAGTTAACACAAGAAAAGCATTGGTGGAGATGCGAACAAACTAATTTGAGAAAGAGCACCATATGACACACACACACGTTTCTATCATTAGGGGAAAAAAACAGACACCATGATCATTGAACAGAAATACTTCTAAGGGAGAACTTGCAACCAACTACCCCAGCAGCTGGAGGTTTATTGTCATCGATGAAAAGATTGTGCTGAGCGGGTCTCTCAATTGGACCCATGCGGCACTTGAACGAGGCGCTGCTTGTGGAGGTTTCCGTCGCGATTTTCATGCAGGATTCGTTGCACATAGTGACCTCAAAAGTGATGATGAACTGGTCACTTTGGAATCCCTTGCTAAAATGATCTAAAATGACTGGTACGGATTAGTTGAGTTGCTACTATGGTTGTTTATACCATACTAGATACCTTTGTAAGATGCGCTAGCTCTTTCATAGAGATCGAGACTCTAGACGGGTCCAGACCAAGCACTGATGCCAACCCCGTATTGACAGCCCCTCTGGCTGTTTGATTGGGGTACTTTTTTAGCAGCAAACTATCACTATTTCTTGGTGAGCCACCCTGATCAATCAACAAGGTTTTATCAAGTTGGTTTATAAACCCCGTGAACATTTGTTATCGCGAAGCTACTTAGTTCAATGAACTTCGCGAAGCAGTGTCAACATCAGAAAATCCCATCAACATATATCAAAATATCAGATTACACCTTCATATCAGCCCCTATCCAGCCCATATTGTTGCTTATTTAGTGCTTCATGTCATCCCGGACCCAGCGGACCCATCGGACCCCAGTGGACCCCAGTGGACCCAGTGGACAAATCACCATCTTTAAGTACATCATATATCAATGGACCATTTTCATCCATTTTCCGTAACTATAATAATATATATATATATATATACAGTATATATATACATGTGTGCATACACCTGACAATATATATATATATATATTTGTACATATTCGCAGGGGCGCTGAGCACCTATGAGTTCCAATGTGGGCTAAAATCAACACAACTCTGGCTTCGACAACATGTAGAAAAGGTGGGTTTTGGGAGGTGGTGCTAGCATATGGTACATGTGTAAATATATACACATATATATATATTCCATATATATATATACACACATACATAGACCTAATCTATCTATCTATCTATCTAGCTATCTATCTATAGGCGTTTAATTAATTAATTATATATATATATATGTAACCAAGTTGCTTGTCTTTCTAGCACATCACAGCCTTTTATCGGAGCTGGAGCTGGTGCAGGAAATGAGAACCTGGTGATCAGCGAGTCTCACGACGGCACATGTTGATCCCCTCGGTAGGCACGGTAGGCACGGTAGAAAATCCCCTCGAAATGAAGGTCATAACGAACTGGAAAATCACCATGCTATGTAGCTGGGAACATCAACTATTTCGATTGGGCCATTTTCAATAGCGAACTGTAACAAATTATATACCAGAGGGTGTATATATATATATATATTATATTAGTACATGTGTCTGGATAACATTAATTGATATCATGTATGTTTTAAGTTTGTCATATATTGAGGACCTTATTCAATCCCATCAAATTTATGCTTTCAATTTGTGTCAACATATGTTTATGGGGCTACTTGTCACCCTTTCTTGGTTGCTCTCAATTAGCCAAATGTATATGTGCAGAAACTTGATGTTTCATTGATGTATTCTTATCCAAGCCATGAACAAACTGATTGGGTTGTACCCCTCAGAAAACCAACATGGAACAGCATATGAGTTTTCAAGTCGATTATAATGCCTTAATTATTTGGGCTTTGTCTGAGAAGAGAGTAGCACAAACTCCAGTGATTAATCATCATTTTCCCACTGAAATGGCTGGGGGCATACCGTACCCTCCGGCTATCAAACATGGCTTGCCGGAAATTCCACCCTTTTAGTTACAGGTCGATGATTACTCAATAAAATCCTTCTTTCGTTCGGGGAGTTTCCCTTGCCATGTTTGTTCTTACACTGGAGAGTAGCCCATTTTCAGACAGACGCAAACATCATATTGCTGATTGTATAGTTATATCATGTTATATCTCATTCATCCCCATGATATATATCCATTGTGTCCCCGCAATCAAACATAGTTTGCTGGAAAATTCATGAAAATTCCATATTTGTAGTTGATTTTCCCAGGACGACAATGTGGCTACGGGGTACATGTTGCTACAGGGGTACAATGCCCAAATCTGTTCATGATTGGGCGATGTTCGGGCATTTCACAATGCCTGTCCAGCAAGTACGTGACGGGATGGGATGCATGGCTTTGTCTAGAAACAGATCAGGATCACCCCCAATTTTTCAGTGGTTTATCATCTCTTTCCCCATAAAATCATATCAAATCGGCCCCAAAAGCACAGCCATATATCCGGCTTGTAGTTTCACAAATCAAAAAATCATATAAATTCTTCATCTCGGCGCAGCTTGTCCCTCAGTGTTTTCGGGTTGAATCCACCTTTTGTTTTCAGGGTGGGATCGAAATGGGATCCTGCCCCATGAAAACATATACATACATAACCATAGATATCATTGGGGAAATGCATTGTTCTGCAAGTTTCTGTTTAGGAATGGCACTTGAATGTCCATACCTATACGCTTCATGGTGCTGATACTGTATATTTTCTAGCATGAATGTATCATGTTTTGGTGTAAATGTTACGTAGTTAAAAAGGGTACATCTACCAGGGCATCATCATGTTCTCTAAAAACATTGCCATTTTGAGGGTTTGTTTAACCCATTTTCAGACACAACCACAAGGGTCAGAATCAAGTCAATGGGCCGTTCCCATAGTTTTTGACCTATACCTTGACCCTCAGTCGACCCGCATAAAAGGGTGAAAGTACAAGAGTTGCGTTCTATGTTTTAATCACCAAAGCTAAATCGAGTGGCTAAGTGCCCATATCACTGGCACCTAAGGAGAATAATTTACCAGTTTCAAAGCCCAAGTCATGGATGTCATCCTTAAGAAAACCCGGTGTTTCCACTGAACTTCTCAGGCACGATACCGTTGTTGAGGACTTCAAAGATGAGTCTCTTGGCACTTTCGATGTCTGATGGTCAAGTCATATGGTTTGTTTTCACGTAGGGACTGGTTATGAAAACCATGTTCACTTTGGTATTTGGTAAGCCATGATTGTTTAGATTCCATTTTTTTGATAGTCCTGATTAGTGGTAATGAGTTTCATATATTCTTAGCAAAGAAATAATGAACTAATTTCCACAATGTTAGCATAAATGGGTGGTATAGTGAAAAACCATCAACATGGCAACGGTTTCTTGTTGCTTTACCAGCATGATTGTATAATACATTTACAGCCTCAGTGCATAGATTTGACCCATCATAGAAGAATAAGATCCTACCAAAATACCCTCTGGTAAACTAACATAGCTATGGAAAATCACCATCTTCAATAGGTAAATCAAATATATATATATGGATGTATATATATATATATATGTATGGGCCATTTTCTATAGATATGCTATGTTAGTTTACCAGAGTGTAAATGACAATGTTGGGAATCGGGTAGCCTCTGGTAAACGGGCTAACATAACGAACTGGAAAATCCCATCCCCCCCTGACATCAAAAAAAAGTCCAAAATCCCAAACGAAACCCTGGTGTAGCAGTGGATCTATTCGGTTTTGGGGCCCAGTCATGGGTGCGTTCATATAATATATATATATATAATTATATATATATATATTTTATATTGGCTAATACCAAGCCACATTTCAGAATGATTGAACCAAATTAAAAAATCATTTTGATGTGTAAACCCTTATGGAAGTCTTATGGATTTATATTTAATGCGTCAGGATTCTCTTGAAGATCATGATCCACTAAATTGCTTCGGCCTTCGGCGCCTTTTTCAGTGGCGGAGTAGAGTCAAACTCCGCAGATCTCCAGGTTTCATCGTTTGTGGAAGCTCTTTGCCAAGAAGAGCAAGGGCACTATCGAAGCTCCCGCGGGTTTTTTCAGGAACAAGGTGGGAGAAACGGACCGAGAAACGGTTTTTCCGGAGGTTGCTATTTAGAGTCACCTATAGCGAATCTTGGTGAATCAACGTAGGTCAACCACCCGAGCTAAGTACGAGGCACCACCTTGTATATATATATATAATTATATAAAATAATATATATATATCCCTACTTTCTTTTATCACCATTATATCACCATTTTATCAATATCTCCATTCTATCCCCGTTAATTATATTCCATTATACAGTTTATTTTTTTTAGATGCTGAATTGGTCATTCAAAATAGCCACGGAACATGGCCACGAATTACCAGAGAGTACATCCTCCATTCAAACCCCATTCATGGATGATTTTTGTATGGAAAACCTCTATTATAATCCATTGTACATCCATTGTAATCCACTATAATCCATATAATCCTTGGTCTATACCCATCAACTATAAATCCAAAGCAAATGCCAAATGCCAGCAAAGTTCCAGAGCTTATTTCATGGGGGTTCCAGACCACGTCCGCAGGTTGCTTGCCTCTTCTTTCCTGTCCCGAATGAGTACAATGCCCTTTCGGCACATTGGGGCGCGGCTCATGCGACCAGGGACGGGGGACATGCACAGATGCGGCCAATTGTACTTACCCTCTGGTAAACGTTTACAGTTAATGGGGTTATTAATGGGATAATTAACAATGGGATAGTGAAAGTAACAGTAATAGTTAATTAATGGGATACTGGGATACCCTCTGGTAAACGTTTATATAGCGAACTGGAAAACCACCATGCTATTAATGGGTAAATGAACTATTTCGACTGGGCCATGTCCAATAGCTATGTAAACGTTTACCAGAGGGTACATGTCAGGTGACACAGATACATGACACGACGGATAGTTGGTTGGGTTGATTGACCGATGGATCGATATGGATAGATAGAAATGGATGGGCACATAGATCGATAGAGCGATAGCTACTTAGATACACATATGACTGGTTGGTGGTTTGGAACATTTTTCATTTTTCCATATATTGGGAATAATCATCCCAAGTGACCAATATTTTTCAGAGGAGTTGAAACCACCAACCAGATGATTATATGGATACCCTCTGGTAATTTTACATAGCGAACTGGAAAATGGCCCAGTCGAAATAGTTGATTTACCCATTAATAGCATGGTGGTTTTCCAGTTCGTTATGTTAGCCCGTTTACCAGAGGCTACCAGAGCATACATTGATAGCTCGATGCATGGATCGATCCATAGATAGATGGATAAACGCATAGATGAAGATAACCCAACAAGAAGATAAGAACACGTAACACGACACAACAATACACCACAAATACAATGCAATGCCGTACACACAGGCACTAGAATGCAATGCAATATAGATACAATCAATGCAATAGATACACTGCGATAAATAGAATAATAGAATATTCAATACCATAAATGCAATACACTCACCACATTGCAATACATCTCATACACAGTTGCAGAAGATAGATAAACTCATTGATAGATAGCTAACCATAGGGATGAATATACCATCCATCTGGTTATTTTACAGTTCGCCATGGAAAGATCCACCATGCTATCAAGAACGGTAAACCATCTATAAATCTATGGGCCATTGCTTAATCATGGCGAACTGTAACAGCCATAACCAGATGGTATCCCATTAATAATCCCATTAACTGTTAGTTTACCAGAGGTAATCCAACCATTAACACTTTTGATCCACTATTAACCATGATTAATCATTATTAACCACTATTATCCACTATTAACCATGATTAATACACCCAATGTTTGCAGAATCTCTTCTGGTGGCGGAATGACCGTGACCAAAAGGCCCCATGAATCCCATGTATTTGAACCATGTCGAACCATTCGCAACCCCTGAGGCCCTGGCCTCTCCCTATGTAAGTAACATACCTAGACCTGAGTTACAAGTACCCTCTGGTTATGACTAACATAGCCATGGTTAAGCCATGGCCCATAGAAATAGATGGTTTACCTATTGATAGCATGGTGATTTTCCATGGCAAACTGCTATTTAAATAACCAGATGGTATCCTGGATGTAACATTCGAAACAATCCAGGATGGTTGAAAGATGATGAACATGACCATTAGAACCATCATGAAATTTACGTGGCTAGTTTCATAATATTTTACCATGGCAATACATTCATATACCATCACAGCAGATTTTGGGGTGAAACTTCCTACGTCAACTATGAAAACCTAAATGAAAGTAGCAATGTATAGATGATTCCCCATTGAAAAACAAATTGAAACCTCCAGTGGGGATGTTCAGTTGCCATGTTTGATCAACACCGGAGAACGGATGCAGTCCTAGCCGCATAAATCCTCATCATTTTCTGGAAATCACTGTAAGTAATTATGGTTTCATGTAGTTTCCCATTGAAAACGAACATGGTCAATGGATTTTTCTTCATTGAAATCATGTTTTTTCATGTCTGAATCCACATATTTCAAGTGTTTCAGCTGGCATTCAGAATTTGTTTTATCCTCTTTGGGACAGTTCTTTCTCGAAGATTGACCTGGCTGAGGCAGGGTTGATCAAGCACCAACTGGAATGGGCCAAGCATAGCATTGAGATTGCAGTCCGATACTCAGGTGGTAGACTCGTAGAATTTGCAAGTGGAACCCCCGATCAAACATTGCGGAAACTCTGCGATGTTTCTATGTTCCTTCTGGTGAAAATCTGTAGGTGTGTCCCCAGTCCTTGATCCTGAACTCATGGGATCGGGATTTAGACATCTCTATGTGGCAGCTTTTCCATGGAAAGCATCAAGGGATACAATAATTAGCCTCTGGCTCTTTGTTACATAGCCATGGTATAGATGGCCCATAGAAATAGATGGTTTACCTATTAATAGCATGGTGATTTTCCATGGCTATGTAACAAATAACCAGATGGTACCATAAATCATTTAGGACACCATAGACCATCTTTTTGACCACACCTTGTTTCCTGAGGCAAGCGTACAGTCAAGTCAGCCACGTTCCCCATTGATGTTCAAACTTTAGGAGTTGAAGCCCTTTTGCCCTTTTCGTTGGGGGATTATGTCAGTGCAATGTCCACCCCCAATTTGTCAATCATCGTTCACGAATTGGCGGGTTGTGCCCCCAAAAATCCTAACTTGCTCATGTCGGAAAGCCAACGCCATAAACCTACCATGACTGGGGATGATTGGATTATCCCACCATATCCCACCCATACAAAATACAAATGCTGATTTTTGGGATGGTTTATGAAACCGGATTTACCACATTACGAACATGACTCAAATGGTCAACCCTAGTGAACCCCAGTTAACCAGCCCAGGATTTGTTTGTTTTGAAGGGGGGGTGCTACATTGCTGCCGGGTTGGGAAGTACAACCCCCCCACAATCATCAACAAACAGATGTTTTGCAGCCACTGCTTGTTTGTCTAAATTCTTTGGAATTTATACAAGCACCTGCATAATAATTTTGTGACATTGTCAGCCAGACAGTTTGTAAGTACCCACCCCCTCAGTTGATACGCATTGGGCAATTTTTGTTCGCATGTTGGGGTACAAAAGCAACCCTTTACGAGGTGCATACTGGGAATTGAACAGTTTGCTATGGAAGCCACGGCCCATTTATAGATCATTCATTGCAAATGGTGATCTTCCTAGCTGTATCTTAGATTTGCCGCAAGGTATTAGCAAGTTGTTTCCTCGGATTCGCATGTAGTCGTGAGGTCTTTACTTTGACCCTGGATTCTCTGGTGGATGTCTTAATCAAGAAGCACAAAGAAGGCGTGCCAACGCACCGTGCATTCGGGCTGCGTGAGAGTCTGATGATGTGAGTTTGGGGATCCCGAAAATCATCCGAAGGTTACCCTCTGTTTGTTTCAGCTATGGAAAATGAGTCCATGAATAAATGGGCCATATTACCGGAGGCTATCAATAAGCAAACCAATGGTTTTTGGGGTGAGGTATTCCCTTCTGACACCTCGAAGCGTGCCGTCTTTTGGCGTTGCAAAGCGGGCCTGCTTGAGGTGTTGAAGGATTCCTCCAAGCATTCCAACCAATCCACATCTGGTGACGTGAGATCCCATTACTAATCATTAGAGCAAAGACTCTTCTTGAACACCTGGATTTTTCATGATTTTTCTTGGTCCAACAGGTCCAACAGGTCCGGGCCGATCTGTTGATCTTTTCCACTTGGAGAGGGAGTTGGGGAACCTGCAGGAATTCGCGTCCGAGTTATCACGGACAATCGCCAGGTGGCTGGAACTGGTGTGCTGTGGGATCCAAGATGAATGGATGAAGCCAGTAACATCCAGTAACTAGTTGTAATATGTTGTAACTGATTACGGAGGCATCGGAGCCAATAAGCCAGCTCATCACATTAATATTTTTTTTGTGACCCATTTTGAATCGCAAAAATAGTCAGAAAAACATCATGTTGGGTCATAATTAATATTAATTAATGACATTAATATGAACCCCAGAAAGGGAGTGAACAACATCAGGTGAAAAAAAAACGGCCGAAACTGGAAAGGTTGGCCTTTTAGGACCCCAAAGGAGCAGCCTCACTGGATCCCATACTTGGTTGTTCTACTGCAATCAAAATGGTGTGTAAATGATGTGCTTAAGTTGGAACAATGTTTCAAGATTCACATAGGTTCACAGTTTATTGACAACTGAATACAATTGAAACAATTGTGAAATTGCAGGTGCATGCTGTAAACTGTAGGTGATTTCAAGAGCATTTCGGTTTATCACACCATACATACGTTGCCCGCATCGGTTGATTATAAAACGATCAGCTCTACCACAAGAGATTTACACTACTGGTACGGACCCAAACGTAAGAGTGCCCTAACAAGTGTTTCTCAAAATTTGGTTTTCTCTTAAATCATTGGTGTTTGGTTTTTTTTGATCCCATTAAAAGCTCATGAAATTGCCTACGGATTCCGGAACCTGAGGAAGTATGACTTCCGGTGTTATCAACGTCAGCTGGCTGGAAAATCAGCAAAAGTTCGATGATTTTCCCCCAACAAAAACCTCCATTTCGTCCGGGAAGTTCCCATATCCTATGATTTTTAGCTCTCAACCTACTCAACCTCCATTTCTTGTAGATTTTCCCAAATGTTCCGATATGATTTTCCCATTAAAAACCCTCCATTTACAACGGATTTCCCCAGAAAATCTGGACGTCATCCCTGGTGACATCGCAAGGCGGGGGTCCCTGGAGCGGATGCCGCACGCCTACGCGAAGCCGGTGTGGAGGTTCGCGTCGACAGGTGGGCTCCGTTCAGAATGTCTGTCTCGGTGCTCGGTGCGGTTTGTTGTTGGATGGTCGCAATGGGTTTTTACAAGTATTGTACAAGGTCATGTATGTATATATATATATAGAGGTACATGTATATAATGTGTATATACATATTATATGTATACTGTTACATAATGACTTGGTATCAAACTATGCATACGGTTTGTGGGATATATTGCAGACAATATTCTACAATTATATACTGGTTGATTGGTTCGTGTAGGGCTTATACTTCCTGATTTATTGGGGATCATGATAAGGGATGATAAGGGTTAGTTTGTGTGATAACAAATATATATATATATACATGCAATGCAAATCAATGTAACGCAATGAAATGTAATGTACTGCAATCGTAGTGGAATGTACTGCATTGCAATAATATGCAATGTGATGTTATGTAACGCAATGTAATATAATGCAATGCAATGTAATGTAATAGTGTGTACAAGTGCATGAATACATAGAAAGTCATACTGCATTTAAAATGAAATGATCTCGAATGTGCATGATGATCTATCTACATATAATTATATGTATACATTGGTGTGTCGATGAATACAAAATTAATTGTGTTATGTGAATTTCTGATTAGAGGGGCTAACTTATGGATTTATTTATTAGATGGCACCAACACATGAGTTTCGGGTTTATGCGCGTCCCCAGATATGTTTGGGGGATTCAGCATGTTCAACAGTGCTTTTGTTTGTGGCTAACGAGTGCTACGTCATTGCGCAATGTGTTTCTGACATAAAACAAAGTGCCATGTTCCCGTGTGTTTTCAGAAGGGACTTTAAAACATTGTTTTTGTTTCTGAGGGTAAAGCCCTGCTCTCTCTCTCTCTCTCTCTCTCAGCATGCCAATAGTGGGTACATCAAGTGGCGAGCAACGAGGTTACAGTACCGGAAATGATGGTCAGCGGGGAGGAAGAGGGCATACTGATGACCATATAACAGCCCAGTTGGATTTAGATACCATCACAACATTTACAATGGGTGATAACAGTGAAAACCATCATATCCCAGTTCGCAAATGGGTGTTAACATAACGAAGTTGTTAACCTGGGTTATTCGGTCCCGCATCCCTTGCGTTTTTTTTGGCCTGCGTGCTACGCAGGTCCTGGTACGCCATGCATCACAAATTTGCCGCTCGGTCTTAGTTCGGTGATGGGTGCGCAGCTGTTCTATCCTACTAGCAACCAAAGAGTGCAGTGTTCTCCTAGACGATCTCATTTCAAGGATAGATATGACAGCCTGCCGAGTTTCATGATGTCCGTGTTCTCTCCTTCTGTATCTCTGTTCAAGAGCCGCAAATCCAGAGCCGTGTCTTGAACAAACATGTTTTTCAGAGGATTGTGAGATAGAACCAGCAAAAGAAGGCAGTAAGAAGTTCAATATTTCACATACTGTTGATGCTCACTTGTAACCCAACATGTCGCACAGATCAGTGATCTCTGCCAGGGTTGAGCCGTAAAATTATCCCTCGGCAAAATGACCGATACTTTTTCCCACACATTGCCACTCGTGTTCCGTATGTGTCCTGCCGATTCCTGCCACAAAACGGCCAGAGATTTCACAATCTTTTGGTCGGTAACGCAGGCGATCATCGATCAGAATTCCTTGATCAATGGCTCTTTCAATTGGACCGCACAGGCGGGGGAAGCCTGGGAAGGACAACAGCGACTTGACCCAGTGGCTGGCGATAAAAGAGATATATATATATATAGTATACCTCAAATGTTCATAGATATCGTTGGTATATAAAATTATCTGGTTGGTTGTTTGGAACATTTGGATTATTTTTCCATATATTGGGAATGTCATCATCCCAACTGACTTTCACTCATATTTTTCAGGGGGGTAGGTCAACCACCAAGCAGTTATAAAGATATACCTCAAATCGAGTTTCTCCAGATTTCCCAGGTTTGGAGTTTCATCATTGACCTGAAGCTGAGCAATGATGGCATTCTGAATTCTGGGTAAACCATGTTTTTTTTGTTTGTAAGCCATGTTTCTTTTTTTGACTGCCATACGGTATATATATATACAGTATATATACAGTATATACGTATATACAGTATATATATATATGTATACACATAGTTTATTATATATATATATATATATTTATATATGTACATAATGTAGAGATCTATAATGATCTGCATGTAGATCATCCCCATAAGTTCTGGATGTGGGACTCTTTTTTCAGGTTCCATGGATCCACTGGGCTGATCCAAGGCCACCAAAGGCAATCAAGAGGATGCGGTGATCTATGGCCACTCGTTTTTGAAAAAAAAGACACGGGCGTCAGATATCGATTGATTGAAGAATTCTGTAGATATGCATGATGAAATTGGTGATGTTTAGACAAAGATATGTTACGGCAAGAAGGTATATATATGATTACGAATTATGATTCTCTATGCATTTCTTGCATTTAGATTACAACTCATCAAAAAGGTTTTTTTTGTCAAATACGTAGACTTATGAACAATTAGGGTACAGGCCAAGATTTGATGGTTTCCCATTATATATATATATACAGTAATTATATATTTAAGATATTTTAAGATCAAAATTGCATTTTTTCTGGGCATCCACCATTTTCAGACACTCAAATGCTATACTTTGTGTATACCAAAACCAGTGGTTCTCTCCAAAGGACATCACAGGTGGCTCATGCAGGTGGCCGCAAATCAACCACAGATGCTGCAGGACTGGTGGGTTGGTTCAAATATGTATTTGGGTAAATTTCATCACGACCTCACTGTTCTCCCTCACTGGGAATAATGGTTAGTAAGGGATATCATCCCCAAATGGCCGAACTATTCAGGTTAGTGAATTACTATGATTTACCCAGATATATGTTCAAAGGAAGTTTAGGGGGAGAAACTTCCGTGTTACGGACTTTTAGAATGTCAGGGAAAGAGGTAGTCAAAGAAAGAGTTAGCAAAGAAAGAGTTCGTCAGGGAAAGAGTTAGTCAAAGAAAGAGTTAGTCAAAGAAACAGTTAGCAAAGAAAGAGTTCGTGAGGGAAAGAGTTAGTCAAAGAAAGAGTTAGTCAAAGAAACAGTTAGTCAGGGAAAGGGTTAGTCAAAGAAAGAGTTAGTGAGGGAAAGAGTTAGTCAAAGAAAGAGTTAGCAAAGAAACA
>Ga0126342_10000231_pt1 | contig 50584 bp, 37 predicted proteins | sample Cyp1metagenome_FD_92528 | JGI IMG/M metagenome (GOLD analysis project Ga0126342, IMG submission 92528) | Coral microbial communities from Lord Howe Island, Old Settlement Bay, Australia - Cyphastrea 1 metagenome | ecosystem: Host-associated > Invertebrates > Cnidaria > Coral ...
ATATGCATTATTATTGTATATAATAATAATGCTAATAATAATAATCATAATAATAATGATAATACTAATAGTATATATTTAATAATACATATATATATATATATATTTAATAATGATATATATATAATAAGAGTATATAATAATATATTTATATATTATATAATAATACATATATATATATATAATAATAATACATATATATATATAATAATAATAAAAAAATATATATATATATATATGTATGGATAATAATACATATATATATAATCATAATATATAATCATATAACAATAGTATATATATACAATAATCATATATATATATATATCTAATAAATACAATCATATTTATATATAGTATGGTGTACCCTCTGGTAAGCATACACAAAAAAAACTATGGAAAATCACCATTTTTAATGGGTAAATCAACGAACTAAATGGGCATTTTCAATAGCAAACTGTTAGTTCACCAGAGGGTAATGGGGGTAACACAATGCCATAAACCACCCATGACTGGGAATGGTAAACATAGCACCTATTTGTGGTGAAATTGGGGATGGTTTATTATTGTTTTACCAACATTAATTATATAATATAACACAATATAATATAATATAATATAATATAGTATAATACAATATAGTATAACATAATATAATATAATATAATATAATATAATATAGTATGATATAATATAATATGATATAATATAGTATAATATAGTATAATATACTGTAATATAATATAATATAACATAATATAACATAGTATAATATAATATAGTATAATAAAATATAATATAATATATATACATATATTATTACTATTATACACTATTTGTGGGGGATGAAGATGCGGAACTACAACCTATTTTTCAGGAGTGCCAAAATATTGACCAGAGGTGAGCTTAAAGATGTGTAGGGAAATCATCCCAATGACAATGACCAGCAGCCAGCTTCACAAATCTATATCAAGAATACCACTATATCAGGAGATAAATATATATATATATATATATAAATCCCGTAATTTGTACAGGATTTTTTCCTGGTTGGTGGTTTGGTTTTTTTTTCATTTTTCCATTGAGAAAAGGGAATGGAAAATCATCCCAACTGGCGATTCGTCCATCATTTTTCAGCGGGGTAGGCGTACCAACCACCAATTAGATGTCATTAAAATTCCCATTAGATCCTATTAAACCACCATTAAAAATCCCATTCAACCACCATTAAACCACCAATTAGAATTATATTGATGTTCACCAACCAGCAGTTTCAATTTGACGACATTTTACCATCGCCTCCAGTACGAAGCCCAGGTGGGCTGGTGGTTGTGGTGCCATCTCTCTGCAACTTGGACCGTCGGCAAAGTGGTGGGAAGATTTCTTTGGTTTAATGGTTTATGACTCTATTATAATATTGTAATTATATATATATATTAATTTGTGGTTTATGAATGGTTTACTCATATTATATGTACTTAATATATTGTAATATACACTAATGATTACTAATGAATAAAATATATACATAATGTTATATAATAACAACAATGAAAAACATGTACTAACCAACTCAAGATTTGATTTTGTTGCACATCGAAGAATGGCAAAACCAGCACACCCAGGCTCAGCTTAGTATTCTCGAGAGGCAGATCCAGGTGCCCTTTCTCTGCGATCGGGGATGGGGGTGCGGGATCCACTTCGGTGATCATCATATGGACCCCGCTGGAAAAATAGAATCTCCCTAGGTACAATATATACACATGCATACATAATAGTACATAATATATGATTAATATGTGGTGGTTTCCTCAAATTGGGGCACCCCCAAATCATCCATTTATAGATGGATTTTGCCTTATAAACCATCCAGCTATTGGGGTATCTGCAGTATCCCCATTTAAGGAACCCCCCATATGTATATCCCATGGTATACATGATAATACATACCGGGGTTATAAACCATTTACATCCATTTACGATGCATGAGATGAACATTCCGAGTGGGAATGATCCAAAATTGACATCCAAAAGAAAAGGAGTGGTCATTTTTCGGTAGGCAAAAAACATTCTCAAACATCTCCAAACTCATTTTGAGGGCTTTCGATGCTAATTTGTGAATTTCATGTTTCAATTTTTTGCAATACTGCTATGGTCTCTAGTCTTTTTTGTAGGGCAACCAGCAAGATCTTCCCATGTGGAGCCTTCTTTTGGGGGATCGAAATATGGATATACTGGAGGCGATCAAAGAAAAGGGAGCACCATCCAACCAGAAGAGTCCCTTTGTTTATTGAGGTACCATTTCTGGTTGGTGGTTTGGTTTTTTTTTCATTTTTCCATTCAGTTGGGAATGTCATCATCCCAACTGGCGAAGTCCATCATTTTTCAGAGGGGTAGGCGTACCAACCACCAAGCAGTTTCAATTTGACGACATTTTCCCATCACCAGCTTTATTTATTCAATCCTTAGCCCTTTTTCCCAGACGTGCCGAGCAAAACAGGCGGAAGTCTTGGCTTTGAAAGCTCTGCGTGCCAGAGCCAAGTACACACCGAGGCTGTGGAACCCGGGCCCAGCAGTCCCGACTTTCGCATGGCTTCGGAGTCGATGGGTGCAGCAACAACTGCAGGATTCATCAACTTCATCAAGATCCAGAAAAAACATGATGAATTATCACAAGTCTTATTCTATTGGCTGGATTTTTAGTAGCCATAGATAGCCATAGAGTTATTTTTGATATCCAGCTACAATTCAGCCTTTCAATAGGGCATGTTTATATATGGCATGGATCAAGGACCCTCAAAATCTACCAATTTTAACATTTTATATAACGCATTCTTTTGGGGGGAACGTATTGTCGTTCCTGGGAAGAAACAATCATATATCAGAGTCTCAATCAGAGTCGATCAAATGTCAGCAAACTCCAGATATCCATTTGGAAGATTCGGAAACTTGAAGCCATGAGAAAGGGATGAGATCATGTCGTCAATGTTCAAGAGCCAGGTATCGCACGATTATCAAAACCCATAGATACCTTCATGGGTTAATGATGCTAATATGAGTAATATGTTCCTATTGTGGATAACTCATCCTGGATTTGCTTTTTTTTTTGACATATTTGGACATGATTTAGACATAATTTAGACATATTTTCCCATTGATTCATCCACTATTTGAGGAGAATCTGCTAGGACACACCAACAGTGTAGAGCCTTTTGAGACGATCACAGCCCGGCTTTGTCTGCCTAGACAGGTTAGATCAGGTTAGTTTGTTGCTTCAAATCCTATGCTTAAATCTAGAAAAACCATGAAAACCACGGACTAAAAATTTTCTTAAAGTGGTGGTTTCCCAAGTTTTTTGGGTCCCCCCAAAAAAAGGTGACACAAATCTAGTTTTTTTATGGATCCATTCACCTGGAGGCCCTCGATTGCGGAGATGGAGAGTGAAGAAGAGGTGCCAAAGAATGGGTCTTCATTGCAGGATGGCCAGGATGGATGTTCAGTTCATTGGATGTCCAATCCTGGGACAAGCTCTATGACTCTATGATGCAAATTAAAAGGATTTCCATGTCGAAAAAATGTCTTCTCCAATGTCATTGTTGATCTTCCCATGGATTCACTTCAACATATGTCCCTGCTAATTTGATGATGATTTACTTGTCTAAGTCCTTTTTGGAGGTTTTTTCACATTAAAACACCATAGAAAATGAAACATGAAGTACATGAAGCACTAAACATCAGCCTCTGGTTATTTATAGATGGTTTACCGTTCTTAATAGCATGGTGATTTTCCATGGCGAACTGTGAATGTCATAACCAGCTGGTAACCAAAGATGTTGGAGGTTTGGGTACAGATTCCCACCCCCATCAGAGCCACAGGATGATCCGGGCCACATCGATGGCAAAGGCCAGTTCTGGTACCATTGATGGGAACATCATCTAAGAAATGGGATATAAAAATGGACTATTCATGGACTATTAATGGAATATATCATCTGGTAGAATTCATCTGCATGGTACCATTAATGGACTATCCATGATATATGTTTATGGAATATAAAGCTCTTTGAAAATGGGCTGGTTGGTGATTTAATACAGATTTAAGCATCAAATCTGAGTTTTAATCAACAAAATCTCGGAATATGATCTGATATAACTGATAAAACATGGTTGATGGGTTATGAAATCGGGACTTATACTTAGGTAGTCTACCTACTTGTAGTTTCTTGAAGATTATGCTAGGCCATAGGATTGGGAAACCGTTTTCAACCAACTAGTGTTGAATTTGAGATGGGTTAGCGTTACTTTTAATGGTTCATTTGGCCAATGAGGACCTTTTTTCAGCCAGCAAATCTTGGCATATACCGTCCTGTAAATACCAACATAGATGTAGAAAAGCCATGGGAAAAGCCGTTCGGAACATGGCGACTCTACATCCATGGTGGGTTTTCCACATCTATGTACCCTCTGGTAATTTAACGTAGCTATTGAAAATGGCCATTTAGAGTGGATTTACCCATTAACAATGGCCATTTTCAATAGCTATGTTAAATTACCAGAGGGTAGACGTTTTCCCAGGGTATGATACGTGTGCCCTCCATCATGACTCATTTATGACCATGACTCAACAGGACCATTTATCGCAGATCTGATCCATTTAAATTGGAGGTACAAAAAATTATCAGATAACCCCGTGGCATCCAACAACGATCAAGGTAAGCTAAGATAGTACAGGAAATGTAGTGGTTACCCTCTGGTAAATTAACATAGACCCTGAACATCACCAATTTTTAGAGGAAACTAATCTTCCAACCCCTACCAGGGTCGAACTGTTAATTTACTGAAGGGTAATGGTATGATAATCAAGATGAATGGTCAAGAAACGAGGGCTAAAACTAAGGGCTCCTGGTGGAGATCTATTGGACAACTCGGCGGTTGGATTGTGACATCCCCAAATTCTGCCAGGGGAGGTCCCCCAGTGAAAAGTTCGTTTATAAATGTTTATAAAGCCATGAACTATAGTGTTACATCCATCAATTTCCCCAAATTCGAAGTCACCTGGGAGCCTCACCTTGTGTGAAGATGGGGTGTCCGAAACCTCAATTTTCTTCGTGTCGATCAAAAAAGGGAATGGTGAAGCCGCCGGTGCCCGGATCAGCAACTCCAAGATGATTCATTCGGATAGTGCTTCGATTTGCAACTCCAATCTTTGGGAAAACCACCGTGATAGTTACATAAAATACCTATTTTGTAGCAGGTCACCTGCTACTCATGTTTCACATACCATCTGGTTATGACTAACATAGCCATGGAAAATCACCATGCTATTAAGAACGGTAAACCATCTATAAATGGGCCATCTATACCATGGCTATGTTAGTCATAACCAGAGGGTAATACTTCGTTACATGTGTCATGGTCAAAAGTTGGGGTGGATTGGCCATATTGAGGGATGGTCATCAATGCATAAAAAGGGCATAGTATGGCATATTTAATATATACCTTATGACCATTGCAGATTTCACACGTGGCAATGGAAAACCACCCATTTACAGAAAGGTGTTCCAATAAAACGCCATCGAAACTAGTTTTTTCAGCTTAACTGGTTTGATTACCGGAGGGTATATCCCCTTAAGTGGATTATATATTATCATCCCATTGATTTTACCATTGAATCACCATGAACATTCCCCATAAAAATCACCATTAAATGGCCGTTACCGGAGGGTACCCTCTGGTAAACACACACAAAACTATGGAAAGATCCACCATTTTTAGTGGGTAAATCCACTATTTCTATGGGCCATGTTCAAGTGCTCTTTGTATCTTTACCAGAGGGTACCCCATGAAACATCTTATGCTAAATTCCATTGAATGCCATGAAATCATCATGATCGACTCCCCACGATTTTCTCTCAAAAACGATGCAGGCGACGACGTGGCCAGCGCCATGGCAATCGTGCCTTAGACTGGAAATTCACCATTGAAGTGACAAGCAAATCTTGTTTTTTGGCAAATCATCCAAGTAAATTTCAATGGGCCATAGCTACTATAGCTAACAAATTAGCCGGGGGTTTTGAAAAAGAACTGACATAGACTTACTAACGTGCTATGCACACAGTGTTTGCAGAGGTTGCAGGTTGTCCCCAGAGGTTTCTGCATGTGCTTGAATCGGTGTGATTTTCCTTGGTTTTAGTCCCAACGTTCAAGGGGTTCTACCCTCCAGTAAACTAACATGGTTATGGAAAATCAGCAATTTATAGACGATTTACATGTTAAACTTGCGATGTTCCATAGCAAACCGTGAAATTGCCAGAGGGTAACATGGTTCAACATCCTTTTTTGGTGGCTAAAATTAGTGGCTGTTCCCCAGATATTCTTTAAAGATACAATGAACAGCGTCATTTCGCCCAGCAAATTTAGGGCTGGTGTCCAAATTAGGGTGCGAACCGTTTCGCATGTTGGGCATGTTGGTTCATTTTGTCCAATTTTGAAGGCTTCAACGTTACTTCCTAAAATCATGTTAACTGGTGGCTAGAGAAAGAAGAGAAAGACAGAGGCATGCAGTCCCGCAGTTGAAAAGAACAACGGGTGGTTTTCTTTCCCCAATAGACCGCCCTTGGGCTTAATTACCATCATCCATATCATCCATGAAGTGGATGTGTCAACCAACCATTCTTGTTGTTGCTTTCCAACTGTTTTTTTTGCCAGAGCTTTTAAGAAGTCCAATCATGAAACCATCCCCAATGTCATCATCATGTTTCCAGGAATGGCTGAGTAGTATCCCCAATTTTTCCAGGAATGGGTAGTATTACTACCAGTATAAACCATCCCATACCCTCTGGTAAACTAACATAGTTTATTGAAAATGACCATCTATAGTGGATTTACTCATTAAAAATAGTGATTTTCCATAGCTATGTTAGTTTACCAGAGGGTACCATCCCCAAACAAAACGGGGCTTACCGCTCAGGTCCACAAGCGGGTGCTCGAAGGCGTTTCTGCTTGGTTTGGCGATCCCAGCTCGGTCTTGGTTTGGCCAAAGGGCAACAGCAAAAGAGGGGAACGTTTACCCAGCAAACAGTGGCTATCATTGATATATATATATATAATTATATGTATATATATATGTATAATATATATATATATATATTGATCATATATATATATACTGATATACGACGTTATAAATATATACAGATATTTGATGATATTTGGATATTTGTACATATGGTAGGCAACAAGATCCAGGACAGTTCTTTGATCATTTCGGGCTGAATGCTGACGGATGGATATGATGGATGCAAGTCCCTCCATTTGGATTCCTGGAAGCATCCTCAATGACCTCTGTTTTGAGGTGCACTTACGTCGCAGAGGGCCTCTGTTTGCCGTCTGGAATGGAGAAGAACCAATTGAAGGCATGACAACAGTCGCGAGAAAAGTTTGGGGATGCAATCTACTGTAGTTTTTGTTTGGGAACATAATCATGCTCAATGTTTATCAAAGTTACGTGAACATTGATGGGTGCCAGAGGTTTCAACCATTATTTTTGGCATTTAACACATACGATGAATTTGCTGATTGGCAAATCTTGGCCGAAGTTTGAGATTGAGGCCCCCAAAACACTTGCTTTGTTTGGACGTTTGAACACACCATTTAATAATTTAATACGTACTATCTCCGCCAGTCAACAATCATCCACGGCGCAAAGCTTACCCACCCAATTTTTCAGACGGATCCCCATATTGTTCTTTTTATCATGGATTCCCAGAAATGGAAACAGATTCTCCAAAGCCATAAACAAATTCATGACCTACACCTCCTCATAGCCACTTAAGCCAGCGTTGGCCCGGCAGATGGCAGATGATTTTATGGGGTTCTTGGGATTTCGCAGACATTGGTTGCATCGTCACTTGGTGTTCCACTTTGTCCCAACGCTTGGTCAACTTCCCAAGTTCTTGGGGTGACCAAAAAGCACCTGGGAATCAGTAAATGTTTGGTCATATGGGCCACGGTCGAAGCATAGAGTGTTTTCATGTGTTTTCCATATTGGGGGAAGATCATCAATCCATTAATAGGGATATATTATAATATATATAATATGATATAATATCAATATATAATACATAATATATATATATGTATATATATACCAAGGATTCGCAATAGATGGATGATGACCATAAACCATTCATCCCTTGTCACTTGACCATGGCACATATGTCTGGTATTGCCAGCCATCCTAAATGTTGCTTGGGAGTGTCAAAGCAGCATTTCCAGTTGGATGGGTCTATAAACCACCCGAACTTGGGGGCATCCTGCATCAACCTTCCATATTACGGTTCCCATATATTTCAATGTTCTTTTGGGTATAGGTCTAGGTCCTCAACCCCCCATGAAAAACAGGGACTATAGATCCGACCAAAACTCTGAAGCGCTCCCTCCGAAGCATATTTCCAATTATTTCCAAGCCACTCCTCATAACCACCACTTGATTCACTAGATTTTTAGGTCTCCCTCAAATTCACTGGTGAAATTTCCAATTTTCCATATGTGCTATGATCAAAACTTGGGCTTCCGTTATCCTTTATCCATCCATTAATAGGGATTTATACAAACATTGCAAGGGATTTCTATACCATAAACCATAAACATTCCGCAGAGGGACCCCACATCATGACATCATCCCTGACTCCAAGAATCTATCTTCCAACAATCAGGCTTTCCAAACATGACTGGTTGCTGGTTGGTGGTTTGGAACATTTTTTTATCATTTTTTATGACTTTCCATATATTGGGAAGTTCGTAACTCCAACTGTTACTCACTCCATCATTTTTCAGAGGGGTAGGTCAACCACCAAGCAGTATTTCCCAGTCATCATCCATATTTTCATGGTATTTTCCACCATAAACCATCCATATCATCCATTTATAGATGGGGGTAGGTCAACCACCAAGCAGGTAGCCATTGTGATGAGAATGGCTCCATCGTCGCCGGTCCCCCTCGCCGGTTCTCGCCAGACCTTGGCCCGAAGCATCGAGGAGAACTCCACGCGACCCTTGTCCAAGCTTTTCGCTGAGGTGCGAGTGCTGGAGGAAATTCCAGCAAGACCATTGGAGCGTTGACCGATGAAAGTTATTAAATGACAAGATTGGCCGATAAAATGAGCCCATAATTCAATAATTCTCAGTTTTTTACTAAATTTGATGGGTACTTTGAGTGTTTTGGGAGATTTATACAATCTATAGATAGTATGGGGACAGTTAAGTGGGTAGTTCATGGACGATGACTCGCTTGTGACTGTCGGATCCACTGGTGTGTGGCTGTTGGATGCGCTCGCTTGTACTTGTCTATTTCCATCATCACCATGACCATCATGATCATCATGATCATCATGATCATCATGATCATCATGATCATCATGATCGTCATGATCGTCATGATCGTCATGATCGTCATGATCGTCATGATCGTCATGATCGTCATGATCGTCATGATCGTCATGATCGTCATGATCGTCATGATGATGATGATGATCATCATCATCAGGATCATCAGGATCATCAGGATCATCATGATCATCATGATCATCATGATCATCATGATCATCATGATCATGATCATCACGATCATCACGATCATCATCATCATCATCATCATCATCATCATCATCAGGATCATGAGCAGGTCCCTTGTCTCCCGGGTTCCGACTTATATAGGTGATACCCTAAATGCGACATTTAGTGGGAGCTGACCCTGAAATGTGGGTGCAGTTGGGATTATGTTCATGGGTCTAACTATGGTATTATTCAATGTTATTAATGATTCATTATATATATATATATATGTGCATACACATGTTTTTTTGTCAGCTGGTCAACTCTTCTTCACTTCTAATCACCATTTATGATTAATCTGCCGCTGAAACGACCATTTTGCATCATGTATGCATTTGTTGTTGGGATGCTAAATGCTTAAACTCTCCCATTGATGGTTGGTGTGCCCATATGGGCATAGATCAATACCTATTTTAGCATGACTGCCGGGGTTCTAATCCACACCCCAAATTTGTGTGTGCCGCTAAAATCTATGGTTTATCATCACTTTTTTTCAACTGAGATTGCCATTTGGAGGGTATACCACATGTTTAGACACATGCACATATCGTTAGTTACATCTAGTTACCCTCTGGTAATTCAACATAGCTATTGAAAATTGCACATTTATAGTTGATTTACCTATTAAAACATGTGATTTTCCATAGCTATGTTAGTTTACCAGAGGGTACATATCCCACATGAGTATCTCGTAAATGGGAAGTTCAGGACCCCAAAATAGAGGTACTGTACAAAAACCATAGAAATTGGATGCATATCCCCTGAACATTTAGCCCATTGATTCTTGGGATGCAATGTGTAAAAGCCTTACTTTTTGGGGCATTAGGTTAATGATTGATAAGACTGGAAGGCATTTCGGGTAATGAATCCAATTAATGATTGATTTAAAAGCTTCTCAATGTCGCATTTTGCGGCATGGAAGATTATAAGAACCACGGTTTCTTCAAGCCGTGTCAGGCACTGTTGTTACGCACCATGGAGTCGTTGAGCGAGCAGATCCTGCACTGCCCAGGGGCCCAGCGTTAAGAGTTGATGGGGAGCTAACTCTCTTGGGAACCGCATATGTTAAAGACAACATTTAACCATTTATGATATAATATGACATAACATGGCATATATGATATAATATAATATAACATGATGTATATATATATAACATGATATAGCATTATAATATATAATGTTATATCACATGAGATAACATGATATAACCGTATGAACCGAGCATAACCATACCATCTTTTCAGTTGCGTCGTTGCGTCCAGGCCCCGAACGGCTGGCGTTTCTGTACTTCAAAATTCTAGTGGCTTCAAAGGCTGGAGATGGGAACTGCGGGAAACTCCAAGTTTTCTGGTGGTTTTATGGATGGTTTTTGTTGGGTTAATCATCGTTAATGATATGGTTAATATAATGGTAATGGATGGGAACGGTGAATCATGGAATTGGGAAATTGGGGATATTTTTATGATTTATGGATGATATGGATGGAGGTTTAACAACAATAGCGATGTATAGGGATAGTTGGGACAATGATGGGATATACCCTCCGGTGTCATCAAACATGCTTAATTAGCTGAAACATCCCCCAGCCATAGTCTGATGATTTTCCCAGCGAACGACACCTCCAGGCAGAGTCTCCCCATCCCCCTTTCATATTAAACACCCCCACAAACCACGTCTTTTTATTTGAAGGGATTTACACATATTTGGGACGGTACAATGGGTGTGTTTAATGTTAGGGGGCTGGATTATGCCATGTCTTTTGGTGAATCAATCATTCTGAAACATGTTTTAATGGAAAAACAAAAAGATTTGCCGAGGAAACTTGATTGCATAAGTACCCTCTGGTAATTTAACATAGCTATTGAAAATCACCATTTTTCATGGGAAAATCCACTATTTCAATGGCCATTTTCAATAGCTATTTTGACATAACCAGAGGGTATGACCTTGAACATGATGTGTCCAGGACTGGATGACGGCTGGGCCAGTCGCCTGATAGCGTAAGAATTCTGAAAGTAGGAAACCATCCTCTTTGTCTTGTATAGATTTGTATAGTATAACTAGCGCACTCCCACACAATATGCGCTTGACATTGGAAGGATTTGTTCCTTTTCAACATCAACCTTCATTAGACTAATCAGTTCAATATAACGTCCTTTTAAGCTTCACTAGACCCATCAGTTCAAGATAATGATGCATGATTCATGATGATATCAAAGGTTGCGTCATTTCGTCTTATGATCACCTGCTGATACATGGATTCAGATGATTCAGTACACCTGAATGGAGCAACAACTTTTTCAACATCATGGGGTAGACCTTGGTTTGGTTTGATGTTCATGCAATACCCTGTAATAGTAAGACACTGATACATATATATATATATATACACATACTATATATACACATACTATATATATACTATATATACACTATATATATAATAGTACTCGTACTCTATATGTCAGTGATTTTCCACTCCAAAAATAAGACGTCTTGTCAACAGTTTCCATGCTGAATTCTCCTGTGGCAGGAAGAGCTAGGAGATGATGATCTCCAGCCGATGAGTGCAATCCTGGACTTGGAGACTTTACAGGCGGATTTTTGGGACGATGGAATCGGGATGGAAACAGCCAAGAATGGAAGGTCACGGGTGAAATTAAGAGTTTCTTGGGAACAAAATGGAGCACAAAAATATATGTATATATATATATACATATTTGGATCTCATCAGAAAATATCAGACGTAGAAAGGAAGCGTTTTTCTTGCCGAGCACAGTTTGCTTGCAGAAAAATAGTCCATTATGGCAGCCATGGCACGGTGCCAGGATGGTTTGGATCAAATTCAATTCCACTCCAATCCCTTCGAGTGGAAGAGGCAGGGTGGGCCACGGGACTAGGTTGGCTATCGCATTGAACCAGTGGCTGATCAGCACAGTTCCCACTTTCTAGTTGGGATGGTGAAGCAATACTTCAAGTAAAGCAATACAACCAATGATGACTAAATCAATGGTGTCACAGTGTCACCCAAATTGATTTCAGAGAAGACCCCCGGGCAAAACGCAGGACGTTAAGTAAAACTATGGCGCGTATGGTCCAGATTCTGCTTTCTGGCTGCTTGCAACGTAGCGAGCCCTGTTCCAAAGGATCAAGAATCAAGGCACAAAAAATCACAGAATGGTATTTTCAAACCACCAATTTGGCCTATGTCTATACCTTACCCAAATGTGTTTTATTCTTTCTCAGATCCACATTTCAAACCTAGCCCATCCAAAGTGCTTACCCTCTGGTAGTTTCAGATAGATACGGATGCTTCGGAAGATTGCCCATTTATCATTGATTTACCTGTTAGGACTATCAAAAAGGGTGATTTTCCAATTGCCATGTTTGGTTCCCTGAGGGGATACATATACTGTATATATATATATATTTATTTAAATACATACATATATATATATAGATAGTTATATATATATATAGTTCTGTATATATATATATATATATATATACTTGAGCCCCAGGCCCTGACAAAAAGCACATCCATTCTCTGTCCAGGATGCCAAACGGACGAGGGTCGCTTGGTATCAACTTCGACGACATCAACGAATGCCGGGAACCCATCGGTGGAAGAACCTTGGCGACTCGGTGATATTTTTTTCCATGAAAATAGCAGGTGGTCATTGATCTTTAAGCATGTTCATGGGAGTAATGACTAATTAATAATGACTAATAATGACTAATAATGACTAATAATGACCAAAAATGATTAATAATGACTAATAATGACTAATAATGACTAATAATGACCAAAAATGATTAACAATGACTAATAATGACTAATAATGACCAAACATGACTAATAATAATTACTAATAATGACTAATAATGACCAAACATGATTAATGATGACTAATATCATTGATGCTCATGGATTTTCTACCCCTTCCGATCCATTCCGATTCTCCACGGTCACGGTATCTTGGTATCTTGGACGGGTAGCATGACCGAGGTGGCATTCAATGTCGGGATGAAGTGGTGAAGACGCCGGGGGCCCCGGGGGCCCCGGGTTGGTCCTTTCCACCCGGAAACCACTCCGTGCAGTCATGGGGAGTAGGGAAAAAACCACTGAAACAATGGTGTTTTATTTGGAATTATATAACATTGATGACATCATTAAGGGAATTTTTTGGGGAATCTCATTCCAAACAGATTCCATTTATATGATTATATGGAGGTTTCCGTTTTGTCATGGGGGTACCCCTGTACCATCATCTAGCCGTCATGGATGGTTTTGCTGGCTGTTGATTCCCCTACAGATGGGAATTTCATAGGAGACCCATACCGTAATACAAGGTGGTGCCCCCCAGTTATAAGTTGGCGTATAAACATTTATAAACCATATAAGTATAAATATATATATATATCTAACATAAACCAACTTATAACTGTGGTAGATATAAAGATAAAACAACTTAGTTAACTAAGTTGGTAAGAAATCCCATAGTTATTGGAGTTATTTGCACCAACTTAGCTAACGAACTGGGGCACCACCTTAGGCAACCGACTTCACGTCCCCCGAGCCTTGTTGTCTCCCGCAGGTTTAAGGAACCTCGGAGCTTGATGGTCTGGAAGCTCAGATGCTTTCGTGTCACGTGGGTCAACCACATGTCTACATTAATACACTATTTACCCTCTGGTAATTTAACATAGCTATTGAAAATGGCCATTTATAGTGAGTTTTCCCATTAAAGATAGTGATTTTCCATAGCTATGTTAGTTTACCAGAGGGTAATACATATATGTATATATACAATATATATATAATATTGTATGTATACTGTATCTATCAGGAAAAAATATACTATTTCTCATATTGATACCTTTAGTGTGTTATATGTTTATATATGTAGATGATTATGCATATAGAGATATTGATATTACCCACAAATAAGATATATCACCTGCAAATATATGGGATCTCTGTCTAAACAGAGAGAAACACTTGTTGCAGTTACTTTTTAAGTCCCCCATTAACGAGATAGTAGAAGGGAATGAACTGGGATGAACTTTTGTTTTTTTTGCACCTACGAATCTATTGAAAGATGATGAAGATGATGAACTTCAAGTCAAGTCCAGACTCAAACACAGTTTTTTTCTGCGACAAAAACTGTGGGACTGCGATTTTTCACCGAGGTGGTTCTGGATTTCCTCATTTGCTACCGAGTGCCTTCCGTGCTCAAGTGCTTCGGCTGGAACTCACCTGAAACGCAAAAAAAATCGGAACGGGAAGCCGAAAATTGGGGAATTGGAGAAGTATTATGATAGTGCTATGATCTGCGATGTGTTTTGTTGCATGATGGTGTTTTATATAATGTATGGCCCCTTGTTTGGTGCATCAGTCAATAGCATCAACCGAAGATGGGTCAAAATGCTTGAAAACACAAGAGGAAGCTGCAAGCTTTGGTTATCCTGATTGTGAAAAACCGTCCAATTTTGGAATACACAAAAGCCCCTGTTTTTCGTTGATCACCCCACTTTTGGCGGGTGATAGTTAAAAAATATCTTGTGGCTCTCCGCGGCTCTCTTGTGACTGATATGCACCCGTTTTTGATCCCATTTTGTAGGTTTCTCAAATGTGTTTTTGCTAGTTGCCCTGCAACTAACGTACCCTCTGGTTATTTAACATAGCCATGGTATAGATTGCCCATTTATAGATGGTTTAGCTATTAAACATGGTGATTTTCCTTGGCTATGTTAGTCATAACCAGATGGTAGATGTGGAAAACCCACCATCGATGTATGATTTGCTGATGGGTTCCCACATGTTCCCACATGAAAACCGCGAATGGCGTTGACCGTTCAGAACGTGATTTTACCTGCCATGTTGACCAACAGCCGCATGGCTCACCAAGGGTATGGACGCTCCTCATTTCCGTCTACATCTATTTGGGCACAGGTGGACGCACAGGACATAGCTGTGGTTCCAGCTGTGGTTCCAGTAAGTTAATCATGATGACTTTTCAACATATCATCCAACAAAAGAAAGTGGATTTTCAGATCATTGGTTTGTATCAACTGAATTTTTAGAATAGTCGATAATCAATATGATAACATAAGTTTACAACTGGATTTTTTGGATCATTTCACTTAAACGTTGTGAATTGTATCGCACTGCTTTGTGAATAGTCCTGGTACAGTATGTCCTGGTTGTGCATCTTTAAGCCTATTGGATCTATTGGGATCATCAGGATGGGGACGAGGTCATGGGGGGGTCCAAATTCATGGGGACCCCAAAAATATCCCACAATCATTGGGGTTATTGGATCTTGGTTACTTTTAAAGGTCTCCCCAGTAAAATATCTTCATAAAAATAAAAGTCTTTCAAGATATGCAAGATATTGGTGACTTTTATTGGGGAGACCGAGACCTGAAAATTCCAAGGAGTTTTCATTTCAGCGGCCCATAGAAAAGCAACAGCCTTCAGTTGCATGTTCGGCAATGACAGCGGTTTTGACAGGTTTCGGCAATGACATCACCACGTCCTTTAATGGTTCTTGGTGCGCAGAGTGATGTCGTTTTGGAATTTTGGGCGATGTTGTGGTCAATGAGATCACCTGCTGGGTGCCTTTATGGGCAAACTTCACAGCGTTGTTATATTAACATGGCTATGGATCAATACCTATAGATACAATTTGTTAGGGGATGAACGGATGAACCTTCATAAATCCCAGCTGTTTTGATGTGAACAGAAGGGGTACAGGGTCTTGACATGTCTTGACCCATCAAAGGTTGGGAGAACAGCCGCTGTTCGGCAGCGGTTGGTTTGCAATGTGTACAGTACCTGAGTTGCCAAGTGCCATGGCCAGCGTCTGTGAGAACACGCCATCTAAAGATTTGAACCATTCGAAGCAAACATCCTGATGTGGGGATGAGTCTTCCTATCTATGGTACAAATTTTCAGGGGAAGGAGCATGAAGAAATCCCAGCTATTTTGGTGTTCACACGGGCAAAAACGGGTTTTGACGCCTTCTGATGTTGGAAATCAGTGCTGAATCTTTGGTCTTTTTGAATTGAAACCTGGCAAGGTACAAGCCGAAATGGTTGCGGCTCAACTTCATCCAATACGCCGCAGCAGTTGGGATGCCCAGCAGTTGATCTGAGGTGCCAAAGAGCTTGGACATGTCATGCTTGTGGATCTATGATCCATAAAAAATGCCAGTATTAAAAAAAACATAGATGATCAACAATGATTATAGATAATATAACCTATGGATTTAAAAAATATGATGATTATAGATAATATAATCCTGGATTGATCTATGATCAACATAATCTATGGATTATCAACAATTATCCATAATCCATAATCCATTTTCAAGAACCATTGTCAGGATTATCACCCAGATGATGTTTGGGTATTTTTGCAGATTGGTCATCATGAAATCATGTTTTTTTTTTCATCACCCCCAGAGTCAGGTGAAGATTCGCCCAGTCATTGTGGTTGTTTGTTTCAGAAACCCTGAATTGGCCCTGAACCTAAACATGAAGGGCATGGAGGTCATCTGGGGGGTTAAATTGTCATGAAGAAATGCTTCGATTTATTGATTTGAAGACATTTGAAGATACCCTCCGGTAATCAAACATGGCTTGCTGGAAAATACACTATTTGTAGGTGATTTTCCTATTGAACCCCCCCATTTCTAGTGGATTCCCAATTGCCACGTTTGATTACCGGAGGGTATGTTTAGACATGCTTAAGATATCTAAAGATGTATCAAGGCCCTCCGCCCTCCGCGGCGTCTTTGGTGCCGGAAGTGTCACCATAGGTTACAGTGTAGGGGTCCCAATGGCTGTGAAAATAGGGTATCCCATGGTTGTTTATGTCTATTTTCATGTACCCTATTATAAATGGCCATTTTAAATGGGTACATCATGGTACATCCCATTTTCCATTTAAATCCCAATGTTTTTCAGGGTAACCTGCCCAACTCCATGATGATTTCCCTCATGACTTGCGACCAAGGCCGATGCAGTTGCATGGGTGGTGTTGGAGACCCTAACGATCCTGTACACTTGTTGCTTGGAACGGAACTGGGGGAGGAAGCTCGATCCGGTTTATTTATTTGGACAACCCCATAAATCATGTTTTCCGCATATGTTGTATATGAATGTATATGAATATATATATATATAATATATATATATATGTTTTTATCTCTATATGAATGTAGGTTAATGTGCACACATGATGTTTTCCACGGAAAGGGGAGCTTGGTCGGCTTTGACGTTGGAGAGAACGGCCCCACCACGAGTTCACGTGAGGATCTTCCCAAACCAATTCGCCCTACGTTGATACGGCACATGGATTGTCCCCGAGAGGTGTCCTTGGATTCCGTATGATGCTCTGCAATCTTCCAATGGGTTGATTGGCCATGGGCCATTGGGGGTTAATTAAAGCTGTTCCAATGATCGGACTAGTTGCCAGTTCCTCTAATCTTAACTAAACAAGAACCAACATGGGGGGCATTGCTTGAACCATGAACCTCTGCCTACATGATTTGATATCTGGCTTCTCCAAATACCTTGAAGCTTTGTAGTGTTGTGAACAACAACCTGGGCCGCAGGAAATCACCGGGAATCCTGGCCTGAAAATTACATGCTACATCATGGTACCGTAGTAGCAATCACTACTGGCCACGGTCAGCATTTTGTGGGGCCTCCTCTTAGTTTTTGGTGGATGCTTAGCTACCAATCAACCGCGGACCCCTGGCATGCGGGTGAGTCAAACCCGGAGTAAGCCTTGGCTAGGTAGGTTCAAAAACGCTGTTTTTCTGCCCTAAATGTGAGGGAACTGAATGCATTCAGCAATAAGCAACTATTTTGCTGAGTATATACAAGATTATGAGCCGTTCAAAATGAATCTTGTGGTTCCATGTTCTGTGATTGTCCATCTTCCCAAAAAAATGGGAGCATCCGAAGTCGTGAGAAGACAATCTTTGCTCCCAATTATTAAATATCTTGGTGATTTTGGAAGCATCCTACGAAGCATCCTAGTCATCATGATCCAAATTCTTGTGATTGTCATCCCAAACAACTAAAAAAAGTCGAGATGATTTTTGTGATTGTCATCCATTGTCATCCTAAACACCTTTTCAGAACATCTTTGGAGCACCATGGCAGACCAGCCATGGCATCTTCTTGGGTCGGTTGCGCCCAGGTTGGCAGCGTTGGCCCTCCTTATGTCGACGTTCTCCCGGGGTCCCAGGTCGTGGCTTGCTCCAATTTTTTGGGTGAAGATGATGGGAATTTCCATGGGAATATCATGGGAATCACAATTTTTGATGGGAAAACTATGGTAAATCACAATTTTTAATGGGAAATCTATGGGAAATCACAATTTTTAATGGGAAATCTATGGTAAACTAACATAACTATGGGAAGATCCACCATTTCGAATGGGAAAACTCACTATAAATAAATGGGCCATCTATACCATAGCTATGTTAAATATTGTTAAATTACCAGGGGGTATTGGTGAAGATGGTGGGAATTTCCATGGGAAAAAAACTTGGGAATCCTGTGGCTATATGAATCGGATCACTGGGAAAATAGTGGGATGCGTTTTTTGGAGTATGACCATGTATGACCAATATGATCTGATCATATGAAATCATATGTGCCTGAAACGATTATTTTCGTAAGTTCACATGGATAGTGGTTGTAGGGTCAGTGGTTGCACTTGAGGTTCTCCCGGCAGTTTAGAAACGCAAAATGCAGATCGCTTGGGCAGCTGTCTTTCAAAAACCAGCCCTGATGAATAGAATATTGAATGGAAGACATTATTTGGATCGCTTTGGGAAAATCTGATATATAACTAAACTTTAGGGTATACTGCATGTTCTTGGAATATGTTCTTGGAATATGTTTTTCTTTGGAAGATCACCAATGGTGGTTTCTTAAATATGTCTGTTGATGATCCAAACTGAGGATGCCCTTGGTGCAAAAAGAAAACACGTTTTACTTAGTACTGCCAGTATTTCGTTGTGATATGTCCCAAGACACAGATTGTATATGATTGTATTATAGGCATACACATGTCAACCGTCGACCCATAGATGTATTGCATATATTGATAAGTATTGTCTCTTTATTGTGTTTTTCATCCACACAGAATAGTTTTCTTCCTTTCGCAAACCCCACGACGCCATCGCTCTGAGTTAAATGGATCATGGCTCACTTCCTCAATGCCTTGCTCTCTGCTGCGGGCGCGAATTCCGGACGGGATGTTGTCCCCAAGGGGACCGGTGGTGCAGCTTAAGCACCAAACTTCTAAGTGATTACAACCATACCTATGGCAACCCCCAAATTAGATAGATACAAAGCTTGGGGACTGTCATTCTATGATATTCTGATATCAAGAATTTGGAACATGATCAAAAAGATACGCAATATGGCAATATCCCTATGGTATCAGTGTAATTGTTGGTTGTTTAGATCATGAATCAATCAGTTATTAGTGTGAATAGTCAATATATATATATATAGATGGCAATAGATATGAAGATACTATCAAGCATAATAATATACCAAGAAATATATCAAGAATAAGGACGAAATTATGAAAAAGATGCCTAGGATAGCCATGGTGAATATCTCAAACATATCCCAAACATCAGCATTTTATCATCACCAAAAATACCGCTCGAGGTATACTGAGATACCCAGCGGATTTCTTTACTGAGATACCCAGCGGATTCCTATGTTTCATAGCTATTTTTTTTGAAAGGTACTCAGCGTTACCTCAGGTTATGGGAGGATCCTCATGGTAAAATCTTCCCCGGATTTTTGTCTCCCCCATTGATTTCCCCATTTTGCTACCACCTGGGACAGGCTTTGTGATGGTCTGGAGCAATGGGAAGTTTGCGACAAAGCCCTGGCAGTCGGGATCCGAGTCTGGGGAAAATTCATGGACAAACAACTGGGGATTCCCATGGAACATATGGAGGTTTTAAACTCAAAAAACCATGAGATTCTTGGTGTCTCCAAGTCTTTTTGATGTTCTTTGATTTTTTTTGTGTTTTTTGCGAGTTGTTAAGTTACCCTTCCATGGATTTTTGGAGATTTGGACTGAAGGTCTTTGAGTATTCCTTTTCCAAAGGGAATTGGGATTCTGGTCTCTAATTCCGTTTGGAAACATATCTATCATTATCTATCTATATAATCATTTTTTTTGCAGAGCTTTCTATGAAAAGATACGGGTTTCCATAGCAACATTTGTTCCAAAAGGGTATATAGCCCCCAAGTCGACATGTTTCATTACCAAAAAGGGGAAGTATCCTTACCCATTCCATTCTAATCTAATATAACAGCAACATATTGCAACCCCCAAAAAGATAGAAATACCGAAATACCTAATAAATTATTCCTTTCTTTTGAGGGTAATAAGTTATTAGACTTGTTGACGATCATCCAACCGTGAGCTGCAACACAGGTGTCGCCAGTCTGACAGCAACGAATGCGTGGATGAGCGAGCTGCCACCTATATGGAGCGGTCGACGAGGGATTGACCGGGATAATTTTTGAACTTAGGGACATGTTGGAAATAGTAAGTGGGGTATATCCAATTTATCCATATAAGGTCACAATGGTTGTTTGTTCTTTTGGAGGGGTGTTTACTTTCCGGGTTTTCTTTCCTAGTTCGGAATATTTGAGATAATGCTCCAGAATCACTCATATTCTTCGAAAGATAAGCCATGATATCATACATGTATATAATATTATTATATATGTGTATGATTGTGTATGTTCAGTAATCATATATATATATACACATGTATACAATATATACATATACGTAGTATGTATATGTATGTATATATATATGTATATATATATATACATATTATACATACACCGTCCAACAATCAAACATGGCTTGTTGGACCATTCCCCAGCCATAGTTCGTTGATTTTCGGAGTGGAAGACACCTCAAAAAATGAGTTCGGGAAGACACCTCCGCTGCTGGGACATTTCCTGGAAACAATAGGAGAATCATGATGATTTATTGGATGGAAATGGGCATGTCCGTTACATTTTACAGATATCATTGAACTAATTACCCTCTGGTAAACTAACATAACTATGGAAAATCACCATTTTTAATGGGAAAACTCACTATTTCAATGGCCATTTTCAATAGCTACGTTAGTCATTACCAGAGGGTAACTAATTGCGGATGTTCCGAAGTTCCCAGGTGAACTTGCCGGAGAAACGATCTGTTTTTCGCTGGAAATTTTCACAACTCTGGATACAACGAGTCAACGAGTTTTGCCAACAAAGATAGGGATTTTGCTCAAGATAGCTTAGCGAAAAAAAGTTCGCAAATCCACACTTGATATCAATTTTTACCCCGTATCTTCATTTACAGTGTTTGTTTTGTATATTCATTCTTCCAACATCGAACATGTTCCATCATTAAGTCTTTTTCTCTAAAAGATCTCATGCCATCCTTGTGCCCATCTACCCCTTTGCAACTTGAAAAAAACGGTGCGACATAAAAGTTAGCTGAAAGTAACTTATACACAGTAAGTCTCTACACATCAAGATCGAAATAGAAAGTTTCTTGTGTTCCATTCTTTATTTGCCGCTCTAAATCAAGATTCTCCTCCATTCGGTCTTTGTTGGAAGCATGACTGTTCCCTGGTAGGTGGTATCAAATATCGTCTATTTTCCATTATGCCAAGAAACAGTGGTGAGAACGGGGCCTGAAAAAAAAAGTATACAATGTCTCAGTGATTTGATTCACCTAGCATCGTACATTTGAATAGTTTTCCATCCTTTTTTTCATCCCTAAAATTTGGGATGACCATCTCCCAATATGAGTTTATCTGAAAATAGGGTGAGAATTTCAATAAATTTGAACTCAAAATAAACCCTCATTTTCATCATTTTCCCTATTAAAACGGTCACAACTTTGGGTTGAGTCGTGCATCAGCCAGCCAAAATATTAATATCAAGTTGGCTTTATATTATCTCATATCCTTTAGATGATATATTATCCACTAATAATATAAGTTACCACATTAATTCGATCCCGTTAATATCCACAATTATCCCATTGATCTCCATCACTATCAGCAGGACCTCTGGAACACCTTGATGTGGGCCATCATCTACTGGTTGGCGCGGGTGATCCTCTTCTGGCTCTCGCACCGGAGGTCCGGAACCCGCGGTAAAGCCCAAATTTGGACACAAAAAACATCAAAAAATCCCGTCCTCCCCAGTTATAGATGGTCTTTGAATTAAAACCTCTCAGGATTTTTCATGGCTGCGTTTGATTGAGGATCTTATCCCCGTGGATGATCATCCCTTTGATGAATTGCCATTAAATCACCAGGGTCTCGAGGATCAGCCATTGCCTGGCGAGTGACCGGGGATGAAACTCACGACTGGGACATGCAGCAGGGTGTTGTTTCCCTGTGTTGAGCCATGGATTTTGGGGACACATGTATTATTATATAATATTGTATTGTAATTATGATACATGATACGTTATTCATAATATTGTTGGTATTGTAATTGCTAGTATGATGTATACATTATGTAGTATATTGTAGTATATAGTTTTGTGTATTGTGATGTATTATGATGTATTATGATGTATTATGATGTATCATGATGTATCATGATGTATCATGATGTATGATGATGTATTATGATGTATTATGATGTATTATGATGTATTATGATGTATCATGATGTATCATGATGTATCATGATGTATCATGATATATCATGATATATCATGATGTATCATGATGTATCATGATGTATGATGATGTATCATGATGTATTATGATGTATTATGATGTATTATGATGTATTATGATGTATTATGATGTATTATGTATTTTTGCTTAGCATTCTCCTAAAACCGACCTCGCAGGAAACACCAAGTTGACGGTCTGGTACCATGGAAAATCATCTACGGTGCACTTTGAGTGGTTTAGAGAATTGTTTGATATTTTGGACCACAACTCCCTGACTCGTTGGTCAGTCTGGTATAAGACATATTTTGGATTGTTTCCGTATACTCAACATCATTTGAATATCATCGGATTTTCTTCAGACTTTGCGATACCACAATTTTGTGGTGATTTTCCAATGTTGCCCGATTGTACAGGATTTCATGGTACATGTTCCATTTAATGATGTTGACAACTGCTATTTGCGCCCAGCAATAGTAGCTGCAGATTTATGATTGTTGTCAAAAGTTGATAGATGTTTCAGATTATATCCCTAATATTTCAACTAATACTAAAGTTTGTTCTTATGTTTTTCCAAAGCAAAGCCCAAGGCCTAATGATCTGGGGGTCTTTGAACTGAAGTTGGGTGATGTTTCATGACATTTACCAACCCCCATCCCAATCGCCAGGTCCTTTCCCATGTTCATCCACGGGACGCCTTGGAACAACGTGCGGAGGGAAGGTCAGAAGGGGGTTTCTTTGGAAATAGGCTACCCCAAAGCCTATGGATCATCAGAACATTCCCTATTCAAGTGGCCATTTATACCTGTATCCAGGAAATTTTTTGGCCACACCCAGATGTACATCCATTTTTACCGAAGTTTGACTGACAGAGCGTTTTGTTTTCAAGACCTGGAGTAATGAATTGAAGTTTCCAACGGATCTTGGAGATCAGAGCGTATCAGAGCTGACAGTTTTTGGTCTCAAAATTGGGCATCCTTCCTTTGGTTCCATCTCTTTCCAATTGCCGATATTTCAATATTTCCATTTGCTTGTTGATATTGCTGATATTGTTGACATTCCCGAATTAGTTGAAACAAAACTCTAGATGCAAAGAGAAAAACACTGACAAACACAATAGTTGACTCAGACTCAGAGATCTTCCCTTGAATCTGCCCAGACTATGGTTCCGTTCGAAGGTGGCAGAGGCAGCTGCGACCAATGGAAAGCCAATTGTCGTGTACGCATCATTTGGGCCTGGCTCCCCAGTCGTTGTTGGGATGTCGTTTTGGGACTGGATATGACTGGATGTTTCTGCAGGAAGCCAGGGACAACAGCGGGGTGCCATGTTTTTCGTTTGATTGATCAATTTTTTGAACATCTTCGAAGAACCTGCTGCAACTGGTGGGTAAAGAATGGTAAACTCCCTCCAAAGGGTGATTTTGAGCAATGGGCCGCGGATGGAAAACTCGAAGCTGGCGGGATTAGAGTTGCTTGGCAATGCTTTGATGAGTTGTTGAATCAATGTTTATCATAAACTGGTTGGTGGTTTGGAACATGGTTGATTTTTCCATATATTGGGCATTGGGAATGTCAATGAATGTCATCATGCCAACTGACGATTCGTCATATTTTTCAGAGGGGTGGCTTGAAATCACCAGATAAATGTAGTTAAGTCCCATTAGCCGAAAAAAAACCCTCATAATTAAAGGCATCCAAATGAATAGATCCAGGGGGTTCTCAAGGGTATAAAAACTTTGATCATCATCGTACGGGATTAATGTCAACCCCGGATGAGACTCAACCCCTAGGTTTATTAATTAGGGGGATACTCCTCCAATAGTCATTTCATCTAATACTTTTTTATGGTACCCCCCCAATTAAACAACCGTAAACGGGGGTTTAGCAAAATCCAGGGTTGACAAAAAAGTCATGAATCAAGTCCTAGATCTACTACCCTCTGGTAAACTAACGTAACTATGGAAAATTACCATGTTTCATGGGGAAATCCACTATAAATGGCCATTTTCATCCATTTTCAATAGCTATGTTAAATTACCAGAGGGTATCTCCAAATCTCCAACCTGAGTCCGAGTTTTTCGCTCCGCAGATCTTGATGTTGACGTGCAGCATTGCCATAGAAGTGGCGATCATCCTACCATCCATGAAAGGTGCACCGGAACAACGAATCTCTGGTGCCGGGCTGTATTGACGGAGCAAAAAGCCGTTGTTTATTTTTTCAGGAGTTCCCATCTACCCAGACTGGTTGGTAGTTTGGAACATTTTTGTTTTCCTTATGTTGGGAATGACTATTTTTTTTTTTCAGAGGGGTTGAAACCACCAACCAGCAGAAAGATGACATATCATACGTTTCACGAATGAGGAAATCCTAAGTGTTTTTCTTTGAATGACTGTTTGCTCAAACCTTGACCTTCTGTAGAATGCATGAATCTAGACATGAGTATGGGTGACAATGTCCCACGGAACCCACTCACGGGACTATAGATTTTGATTTTTTTAGTTTTTGGATGTTTTTTTTTTTGGATTGTCAACCATCTGGGGTAGATCATCAACTTTGATCCCCACAATTCCATAGACATGTCTACAAGGTGGTGCCCCCGGTCGATAGCCAAGTTGGGTTCTAACTCCCACAACCAGGACTTTTGGGGCATCACATTGTATCGACACATCTTCCTACTGTGGATGGCTTAAATCCTGCACCAAAAGGATGGTTTTTCAACCATTGAAAACCTCTAAATAGTGAGATGTTTACCACATATCAACAATTATCAACATCTCTCAAGTGGTTTTCCGGATTTCGCTCGCCCAGCCACGGCTTCGCACGGTGCTCACGGGCCTCGTGGAGTGCAAAAAAATCGTTGCCAGGTTTGGATCTGAACACCGCCTGCGGTTTGGATGTTTTGGGAGATGTGCCTTGGCGGATCCTGACCGATGGCTACCCGGCCTGATTGAAAAACATCGAAAAAAAGCGATGGAAAAGCCATCATTTCTGATAGGTAAATCAACGAACTAAGTGGCCATGTTCAATATAGCTATAGTCTATTGTTCAACAGCTATAGTATAGCTATAGTATGGTAGTGAAAAAAATACCAGAGGGTACTCTAAATGACATTTTTACATAGTTTCACTGGAAAAGAACTTGAGAAACCTCTGGATTTTGGATTGAAAGGGGATATCGTGGGGATGATTCCCCAACAGCATCACCAGTTTGAAACGTGGCATTTGGGGAACGAATGATGCGCAATATTGTGAGGGAATCCTCCCAAGTAGTATTGTTGCTGTTTATTTCTGATTGATGATTCATTTTTCTGTGCGGGGAATCATCCATTGAAACTAAAATTCCGAAATCCACTTGAAATCCACTTGTGCATGGTTTCTTTCTTTGTTTCAACTCTCAAGAGGATATGGGTCATGGGTCATGAAACTGGTGTGACCGTGATGGAAAACGACCACTTTGCAAATACAAAAAAAAACGAGTTGATCAAACATGGGAACCGGATGGAGACGATTCTAGTAGTATGCTTTTCAGTTCCAGCGAACAACACAAAGATAGACGGACAAACACATGTGATGGTCGATGATGGCCAAAACGCCCAACATTTCACATATTCCAGCTTTTATTTCAAAGTAGCTACGCTGTAGATGACACAATCTTACCATTAATTTACCTATTTTTTGTGAAACACCCATAAAAAAACCCATAAACCCAGTGGCTAGGTCCATAGCTTTTAACATGTTTTAACCTACCGTGGTTTAACGGTGGGCCATGCCCCCAGCCCCCCGGGCTGGCCTTGCGGGTCTAGACCGATGCCGTCGAGGTCATCGGTCTGCCGTTTCAAGTGGGCGACTGCTCCGAGAAGGCACGGCTGAGATGGTTAATCTATAGTCAATCCAGGGTTAATCATGGTTAATAGTGGAGAATGATGGTTTGTTAATAGTTAATCATGATTATTAATGGTTAATAATGGTTAAGAATGGTGATATGGGCGGTTCTTAAGTCATGTGGCATCCCCAGTCGTCACCATAGGTTGTTTCAATACTAAATGGTCATTCATGACTTGGATGATTTGGGGCGGTACCCCCATGACTTCGGAAACCTCCATATTATGATTTTATGATTCACCCATTACTTCTTTTTTTACGGTACCGGTACATACCGGGCCTGAAAATAGAAAGATCATGAAATATCTATTTTAAGACTCAGTACTCTGTTAATAAATATCGATTATATAGTCTTAAGAAATCTTAAAATAACAATGAATATCTAAATAGGATTATATATATATTATAATAGAACAAAATCATACGCACTTAGTGAAAGACTGTAGACTACTGTTGGTTAATATTCACAATCCCAATTCCGAATAATGTCTCCCAGTACTCTTTGTTATGTCACCACGTTCAGTATAGCGATGACTCTTATGTTGGACCATTTACTACTACCATATAGTCTTATATAAAGCATCTTACAGCCATTTGCAACGGATCCGGAAGACTTTTGATTTACATTAAGCTTAAACTAACACTAAAATCAGGTGTTTTATTCATCACTAACACGTACATTATCAGTTCGAACACTAAGAATCACTGACATTACCCTCTGGTAATTTAACATAGCTATGGCAAATCACCATTTATAGTGGATTTACCCATTAAAAATTGTGATTTTCCATAGCTATGTTAGTTTACCAGAGGGTATGACATCCAATGACCCGGACTTTTCGGTGCTCCAAAACACGACGGGCTCAACAGGAGAGCCTCCTGGATTTTGGCTGCGTGACCTGCATCGGGAGCGTGCCACTGGGCAGATGCGAGAATGGCCTGCTTTGGATGTGGGAAACCATGGGAAACCCAAGCCATAAGAAACCCAAGATTTGGGGACGATGTTTAATGATATTTACATATATTTTTCTATCTATTTCTGGTGATAGGGATTCAAACAATTGTGTCCACCGCAGTATCTATTTAGTGATGGTTTAGCCCTGGTTGTTCATTTGTTTGAACTACCCAAACTCTGCCACAATCTATAAAAAAACATCACATTCATGGCTTTCCAAGCCCCCCTTTAACAGTAATCAGATGAATCAGCCATCACGTTCTTCAAGCGATTTCTTTGGCAGTTTAACAATCCACTGATGGTTTCAAGAAACCAACTGCTCCCCATTTCTCAGTTATGTCGACTCCTTAAGGCTGATGGCGATGCTGCTGGTATTCCTTGGCTCATTGGTCCGGGCTCCCCGGAAGTTCGAACAGTTGGTTTTTGCCAGGCTGAAAAGTCAGTGCGGATGATCAGAAAAATCCACTTGTCAATGGATTGGTTTAAGGGAAAATTTACAGGAAAGCCCCATATTTAATGGGAAAATCTATGGTTTCCTGTAGATTTTCCCTTAAACCAATCCATTGAACTTGAAAAATGAAGAAATATGAACGAAGAAGGTGAGATATATCTTGATACATCTATGTGAAAAATCATCTATGTGAAAAATCAATACATCTATGTTCAATCCTGTATGATTCCGATTTTGGAATGGATGACCACATCACATTTATATTACATTTATCCCATGCAACTGGACCATTCATCCCAGTCACCCAGTACCAGGTTTATCGGATTTCATAAGGTTGATCATATAAGATTGTAGACACGTTGCTTGATATTCCTTGGGCCAAACATGGTTTGTATCAGAGGCTGTACTCAAAACATCTCGTCATGAAGTTGTGGGTACCCTGCACAGTTCATCTCTGTGACAATTCGAAGTGAATCCGGGATCCACTGAATCCACACTTTTTTGGTGGTGTTGTGTTGATCTCATAACCAACATCAACGTTCCATCCTTTTTGCTGTGGCATGACCCATAGGTTTACCCAGGCTGCATGACCCAACCATCGACCCAAGCGTCTCCAAGCCGCGGAGGTCGATGTGTACTTTGTCTTCTACATCTTCTCGGCCATTTTCGGCAGCATGATGGGTGGCTTGGATAATTATTGGATATGCTGCTAGGTAGCTTTGAGAAGAATGTCAGGATAGAAATCCAGAAAAAATAACGAAAAACAATCTGGCTTTACAAACCTGCAACGACATGCAATCTAGGCATATCTTGGGCCGCTTCGTAGTAGCTGCGCCATGCTGCGCCATGCTTTTTTCGAAGCGCAACAAAGGCCACCGACGACATCTGAACGATGTGAAGAACATCTCAGTGCCCATCGATTTGAGACCCGGCGTCCGGGTCCCAGGGGACCCAGGGGACCCAGCAAAACCCAGGCCGTCCAGGCTGCTGAAAAAGTGGAGTGTTTTAAAGGAATGATGGCACTTAAGAACTCCCAGTTCTTTCGCGTCTTTATGTACAATTATACGACAATTATATGTTATTATACAATATTATACAATATTATACACATGTTTAATATTGTTTAACCATATACATTATACATTTATATACATTCATATACATTCGCACAGCTACTCGTATCTTTTCATGGCACCAATGTGGGCCTATGGTTTATCATCTTCGAGGAACCAAGGATTCGGTCATATTTGGGCATAGGCTGGCTATGCTGGTCGTGTAAGACGTGGAAGATGTAGCCAGTTTCATTTCTACCAAGAAATGTACCCTCTGGTTATTTAACATAGCCATGGAAAATGGCCCATTTATAGATGATTTTCCCATTTTATAAGGGATTTTCCATGGCTATGTTAGTCATAACCAGATAGTAAAGCTAACAAGGGCTAGTTGCGGCTGAGTGAATTCTGGAGTTCATTCTGGCGCCGCATTCTGAGACCATGATAAAGATGTTAGAGGATGGTGGTTCCTTCCTTTGGTAGAGACTTTACGCACTTTTTTAGAAGCAGGAGGAGTAGGAGCAGTAGGAGGAGTAGGAGGAGTAGTGGTGGTGGTAGTAGTAGTTGTTGTTGATGATGTTTCTGATGAGTCATCGTGTTCCTGCTTTAAAATCATAATTTCAGGGTATACTGGGTATACCCCATCTTCAGACATATGTTTTTAGATATTTAGACCTACACATTACAGTACACACACATATATATATACACACGTATATATATATAATTATATGGCTACGAGTCAAAATGTAAAGCCCTGATCCATACCCTGAACCCACAGGCCGATCCGTACCCCCGATCCATAACAAAACGCAGGTGATCCAGACCGATCCATACATCTGGATCACTGCCGGCCGATCCATACCCGAATTTGACACAACCCCATATAATATATATATATACATAATAATATATATATATATACATAATATATATATAATATAATATATATATATGCATAATATAATATATATATATAATAATATATATATATATAATATAATATATATATAATATATATATATAATATAATATAATATAATATAATATAATATAATATAATGTATATAATGATTCACATATTATATATATGTATATATATAATCATATTCTTTTATTTCGATGTTTTTTTTACTAAATCATTGTTATCCACAGGTTCAATCCATTTTTTTTTGTTTCACCTTCACATCTCCGAAGCTCGCTCGCTTCAGCGAGGTGGGAAAAGATGCCTTTCGCTTCGAGGCGGCTTTTGGACCGCAATGGCAATTGGTTTGGAGAGAAATTGCCTGGATACCCAGCAGATCCGAGCAGATCCCAGGAATTTTAGGGCAGAAAGCTGAGCAAAAACAACCAAAAATATGGTTCTGTGTCCATCATTTGGATTTTTTTTTTGGGAATTTTCCATGGGACTTAAGCAACAAAGATGTGGGTTATATCTGATTATCTGGATGAATTTGATCACCTGACTGTTTTCCATCACTGGAATGATGATCGGCATGGGGAATCATCACGGATCATCCCCAAATGCCCGAACATTTTCAGGTTCTCCAAAATGGTTTTGGGAAAATATGGGAAAATGATGATAAAATGATCAACAACTGGTTTTTTTTGGTCATTTTCAGACAAACCCCTCTGTTGGAAGACATACCCATACCAACCCTTCGTGAAAAAGAGAACGACACCTCTAGACAAAGTGAGTGTTTTTCGTTTTTTTTTTTTTTGTTTTTTCGAAGTAGCATGTTTGTACGGAATAAGGTTCAAAGAGACTTTGCCACGTGCTGACAAATGAAATCACCATCATGGCACTTCACCAACTTCATGCTTTGTTTGAAAATAAATGTGGGTATATTAACCATTTCTATGATATAATATGGTATTACATAGATATAGATATCCATCCAACATATACTAAATTACTAAATCAATGTTTTTGCTTTAAGATCTTCTTTATCCCCCCATGTTATCCCATTTTCATTGGCCGCTCATCTGGAAGTTGGCCCAGGTTCAGAGCTTGTTGGATGAGCTTCGACCTCAGGGTTTTCCGCAACAAAGCGGAGATCTGTTTTTGGGCGGTGAGAATATCGGGAAACCTTGGACAATACTATGGGAAATACCATGGTTTTTGTTGATGTTTTACCCTCTGGTTATTTAACATAGCCATGGAAAATCCCTTATAAATGGAGGTTTTAATGGGAAAATCATCTATAAATGGGCCATTTTCCATGGCTATGTTAAATAACCAGAGGGTAACTATTTTTAACTTCTGAAACTTCTTCCGCATTTCCGGAAATAGGAGATCTAAAAGGTAAGTCGTCCCCCGCTCGGTTTGTATAGGAATGGATAGCCCGCTGCCATGCAGTGGACGGTGGTAGGATTACAACTGCTATGCCTTTGACATCACCTTGACCCGATCACGCCATGGCCCGTCTAAGCAAAAGATATGGGTTTGAAAAAAATGGGTTTCCCGTTGGGCACGGAGAATTGCGTCCATCTCAAGTTTGTGGCTGTGAATCTCTACACGTTTTCAGACTGTACTAGCAAGAACAGAACTTGGCACACCTTTTAGCATGATACACATTTTGTTCAGCTTCCGAGATCGGAATGAGATCCCACGTTGTGTTTTCTTTTTTTTAAATATGGCTAGACATTGGGCAATCACCACCAATTTTCAGAGATACAGTCGTTCCATATTTATGGATTTAATATGATTAATATAATATATATATATACATACAATATATAGATAAATATACGGTCATATCTCCCCATGTTTATGCACTGGTTATTTTTGTTTCAATTTTGTGCATGTGACAACAGTTATCTCATCTTACATAGTTGGTAAAAATCATTTCAATAACTAGGACAAAACTTGGGACTTTAATTGTAGATGTATCGAACTAGTTAATGAGCAAACATCACTTACCTCATAGAATTGGATGATGGGAAAATTTGCAGGAAAACCCTATATTTGATGGTAAAAACCATGGTTTCCTGTAGATTTTCCCTTAAACCAACCCAATGATTACCGAAACAAACATCACTGGGGCAGCTGCCGGCAGCTGCTTTCTTTCTAAGGTCCTACATCAGTCCACGGATGGCCAAGTGGTTGGTCGAAGCCGCAGGCGCTGGCGCTGCGGAGAACTGGTTGACTGGTGATTTTTAATAACTACCCTCTGGTAATTTAACATAGCTATGGTATAGATGGCCCATAGAAATAGATGGTTTACCTATGAAACATGGTGATTTTCCATGGCGAACTGTTAAATAACCAGAGGGTAGTTATTATGATAACCAGTTATTATGATAATCATGATTTGCCAAATCATTAGATTTTTTTCGCCAAATTTGATGATTAATATAATGACTGGTTCTAATATGATTTAGTATGATTCTAATGATTCTATATAAAATATCATATCATATGGTTCTAATGATTTTATATGATATGATGATATACTCTGGTTTGTGCTTTGGAACATGAATGGATTATTTTTCCATTCAGTTGGGAACAATATGATCCCATTTGACTTTCATATTTTGCAGAGGGGTAGGTCAACCACCAACCCGAGAATCAAGGTATGAGTCAACATTATCAATGAACCAAGATGAAACAAGATGATATCAAGATGATAACAATCATATTCAATCATATTCAATCACTCAAAAAGATGGCTATGAATCGAGAAATTCAATATATGAATCAAGCTTACCTGGGCTACCTGGCCATCCCAAGAGGGACCATTCTGACTATTGGGGATGGACATTGGGGTACCGACCAAAAATGCCTGCCATGGCAACGTCAGCTCTTGCCGTAAATTGCTGTACATTTAGCACGGGAAAACATCGACATAAATGGCAGCTATCTACCCTCTGGTTATGTCAAAATAGCTATTGAAAATGGCCATAGAAATAGTGAGTTTTCCCATTAAAAATGGGGATTTTCCATAGTTAGGTTAGTTTACCAGAGGGTATATGATTGGCCATATTTTTGCGCGTTGCACGAGACGTGGTAAACGTGGGGAGCAAGACGTTTGTCTTGGAGTATATATCTTTAGTCCACTCTGAGCATCCCTGTTATCCAACAAGTAGATGGGGATACAAAAAACCGGTCCCCGGCTCTGATCGAACGACTGTTTTTTTAGTTAATCAAATTAAGCCATACTGATGGCTAGTGAAGCAACAAAGGTTAATATTATCATCAAAGAATGGAGTTATGTCTCACTAGACTTACATCGAAGGATGTGTGTGTCGCGTCTATCGAGTTCAAACAGCTTTGATGGGTTTGATTCGTATGTGTTGAACCCAGTTCAAACACATCTTATGCTCTGGTAAATTAACATAGACCCTTAAAATCACCAAGTTTTAGTGGAAACAAATCTTCCAAGCCCTATCTGGCAGGGTCTATGTTAATTTACTGGAGGGCAAATCAATACAAACGTATACAAAGCATGTTGAACACAGACCCAAATCGAACCACTGACCTTGCGGATATAGATTTCAGCCTCCCAAGGTGGTTGGAACCCCGGTCTGAAGCTGTTAATGGTACTTACCCACTAGTTTGAGAAATCAGAGCTCCAGTTGCTGGAGTTATTCCAACTTTGCTAGACTTTTCTAACATCACTCACCTATAAAATCCTATAAATCATGATAGATATCTATAAATCCACCAATTTTCTTGGTGAAATCCATGATTTTCGATGGGTTTTTCAGCACCAAAAAGGCGACTTCCCATAGGCGAAGCCCATCGTCCCATCGTCCAGAAATCGACGGAGCCCAGGCATCACCTTGGACGGGACCGACCTCCAACGCCGAGACAAGAAAGATCAGCCGTGCCCTGGCGACAGCGGTGGTTATTTGAAGTACCTAGATATGGGTTACCCTCTGGTAAAGTAACATAACTATGGAAAATCACCGTTTTTCATGGGAAATTTCACTATAAATGGTGATTTTCCATAGTTATGTTAAATTACCAGAGGGTATCATATGGTTGTGATCATATCTGTTACCCATATGCGAACCATGGTGCTGGCATATTTACCTACATAACTGGGTGATTTTTAGGGGGCAAATGTTGGTAAATATTCCATACATGGATTACATGGAGCATATTTGTTATGATATGCTTATGATATTGGTTATATGATATTGTTATGATACAATTGTTATAGTGACTACGGTTGTAGTATTATTACAATATTTAGGTATATCTAGGTAAATTATTATGACCTCACTAAGACATCACTGGAATGATCGTTAGGATTCGGGGTAACTATCCCAAGAAGAAGCCAAGCATTTCAGGTTAGCGAAATATTTTCGCAGTTACCTTACTGTACATATAGTGGGAATGATATACAACATGGTTACAGAAATATGGATTTATTTCTAATGGAAACGATTTATGTACATCATTATACATCAATAGTGTATAGTATGTGTATATAAATATATGTGATATTATATTTGTATGTGATTGTTTGACGGGAATATAACCAACTCTATGTGGTCAAAATTCATGTTTTTTTTTTTTTTCGGATCTATGGAACCGGTGTTCAAAAACCCTGTCGGTTTGATGTGGTTCGGGGGTTATACTACCCTTTATATGGGTATGGATCAATACCTATTAATACCATTTTTAGTGGGATGAACATCCATTTACCATCTATTTTGATGTTCACCAGGGGTACAAGGTTTTGACACATTGCCATATAGGGATTCTCACAATCCAGTGCCACTCCTATTCTTGACCAGCCAATCCTTCATGGACAGGTTGGGTAAACCCATAATGGCATCATTTCATGTTCTCATATATTACCCTCTGGTTATTTAACGTAGCCATGGGAAAATCACATTTTTTATATAGGTAAATCATCATTTTTATCATCTATATTATGGCCCATTTTCCATAGCTACGTTAAATAACCGAAGGGTACCTTTTATAATTGGATCAACCAATACAATCCCATCCCCGTAATGCGGTCCCAAATGTGTTTTCCAATCCCCAACGAAAAAAACATGATTTCTGCTGGTGGTTTGATATAAACGGAGGAAGGGATTAATTACAGTTGGTTAGTTATATCTTCATTGATATCACATTAAATCACCATGAACGGGTTATTTTCCCATTAACACACCAAATACAGTATAAATCCTCATTTGCATCTCATTGAGTCAGCATCTTTTGATGCTTCAACCCATAAAAGAATTTGTTTCATATTCCACGGTGCCAAGTCGAAGCACCGATCGATGAGGATCCACTTGTCACGCTTCCCGTCCATGGCTGCGGAGCGTTTGGCCTTCTTCTTTCAGTCCTTGTCTTGGATCCAGGTGAGGGAGCTAAAATAAATCGATGGGAGCAGGTGATGGGAAGTGGAAAACTCAAGAGATCACTGGTTGGTGGTTTGGAACATGAATTTTATTTTTCCATATATTGGGAAGTTCGAAACCCCAACTGACTTTTACTCCATCATTTTTCAGAGGGGTAGGCGTACCAACCACCAACCAGAGAATCATTCCCGGAATATCTGCGAACATTTGGGAACATATATCTGCGCATATGAATGAGTAAATTTACGATTCACAATATCTGGGAATATCTGGAAAAATCTGTGGTGATAAAAACGGGGATAACACATGAAGAAAAACGCCATCTGTTCGGATTTTCATGACATGTTGCGACCTAAAACTTCGGCCGAAGTTTTCGTCGGTCGGATCGTGTCTAGGTGGAAAAGTGGTCAAAACTTTTTGGTCAATTCAGATCCTGTGATATCCGGGCATGGTCATGAATCCATTAACATTTTTTTTGTGTCAACCCCCGGATGAGACTGAACCATGGTTTATTAATTAGGAGTACTACTCCAATATAGTCATAATTAATATTCATTACCCTCTGGTAAACTAACATATCTATGGAAAAGCACCATTTTTAATGGAAAATCCAGTATAATTGGCCATTTTCAATAGCGAACTGTTAGTCATTACCAGAGGGTATTCATTAATCCATAATACGGGGTTGATATAGCCGTAAGGATTCCCATTCTGGGATGGATGACCCTAAAACCTCGGCCCTACCATGTTTTGACCATGGCACAGATGAATTTCTGCATATTATATTATGGAGATTTCCCTTCATTTATGGCTGGGTTTGCCCAAAAACAGGGTACCACCAAATCCATCAGTTGATTCTTGATTTTAGGGGCATGGAAGCGAGTCTAGCTGGGATAATCCTCACATTTTCTGAGCTTGCTTTGGATAGGTAACCATGGTTAACCAGCTAATCCTTTCTGGGTCAAGAAGAGGGTCAACTATAAACCCTCTAGACGCATCCATCTAGCTATGCGGATACTCCCTTCACGGATCATATAAAGAAGTAATCCTTTTGCATGTCTACCAGGCTATTATATCATGCTATTAACCCCTAGATGGATTCTAAGCTATAGAAGTTTTCAAAATTATATTCCATATCACCATGAACTTGAATGTATACCTGTGTACATCTATATGATTTAGATTGGACATGACCCATATTAAAGATCACCAAGGACCAGGACACTTCCAGTTTTTCCAATGTAAAATTACATTCCGTATCATGGAATATCAAGTAATCAAGGCTCCATTTTGATTAAGGATAAATTAATGTTAAGATTAGATTGTTACATTCCATATCAGTTTAAGTTAGTCCATCTAGCTTTTTTTTTCCAGATTTCATCCTCAGATTCTGAAATAATGCCCATTTATACTTCTCTAGGGTCAAATCTTTCAGAAAGATATGTACATTCTATATCAAATTCCAGAATTAGTCATTCTAAGCTGAGGATGAATGTAATTGTTGCAATGTCAACAGAAAATTACTGATGTTCCCAGGCTCCCTCTACATTCAACGGAATCCTATTACATCCTATTACTTCATTCTATAAATTTCATGTCATTTCATAATCCCCCATTACTTCTGATTTCATCCTCAGGTTCTATAACATTCTATAACTACGAGGATGAAATGGAGGTTTCCTGAAATGGGGGTACCCCTCTCATCCATTTATAGATGGATTTTCTATGATTTTCCATTCTAAACCATCCATTTGGAGGTATCCCCATTTATGGAAACCCCCAAATGAAGTACTGACATGTCAGTTTCTTCTGATTTCCTGAAGTATATCGACGGCCATTTGTCAAACCTGACTCATCCCAGATCATTTCTCAACTAGAAATCCCCATGGAAATTTCGTCATCCGGAAAATTGGGAAAATTCTATGGTCATCCGGAAAAATATCCCATGAGATTCCCATCAAAAATTCCAAATCTTATAGAGATCTCATTTTTATTCTCGCTAATACCCTCCGGTAAACTAACATAACTATGGAAAATCACCATTTTTAATGGAAAAAATCCACTATAAATGGCCATTTTCAATAGCTATGTTAGTTTACCAGAGGGTAAACCTCCATTTTCCTATGGAAATCCCCATATGGAAATCCCCATGTTGACTCATCGCCAGGACCCAGGCAGTGGAATCACCTTCCGCGCCGAGACGGATGCGTGGCTCGGGTTTCAATGGAGCGGATTTTCTTCCATCCACAGGATGAATAGCTCATCTTTTGGCTGATAATAATGGATAAATATTGATAAATATTGATAAATATTGATAAATGTTGATACATGTTGTTAATCGATCATTGAAACATATTGAAACCTCATTTTCCAAGGTATTGACAATTGATAAATGCAAAAGTGTGCTGCTACTTTTGCCAATCTTGGCTGCAACATGTGTATTGGTGGATGTATATAATCAACAAGCTATTATGAGAATAGTGAATATGAGATAGTTGTAGTTAATTGGATACTTAATTCATCTTAATGCGATATTCATCAGGGGGTTGGTAAATGTCCTCATTTTTCACATCACCCAACAAAAGGGGAATATAATCTCCAACAAAGACTTGAAAAAGGTGACGTTCAAAATCCCCAAAACAGGACATTTACCAACCCCTGTTTATTCAGAGAAGAAAATTTATAATTCAAACTCAGCTTGGTAATTAAATTCAGCTGGTTTCAGATTGGTTTCATGATCATGAAAGTCAGCCGTTTTCATGGTTAGAATCTACAGGACAGTCGTACATTTCATGGTAAAATAACAGGTTTTCACAGCTCGTCATAGAGTCATAGATAGGATATTGACAGAGCTAAGAAGCCGACAATTCCCCTAAATGGACACCCAAGGGGCCCATTTACCCCGATCAACGGTTTGAAATTAGTACCGGTAATAACATTCTCAAGCCAAACAAAACGAACAATTTTATATAGTTATATAATAATTTACCCTTTGCTTACTTGCAAGTTCGCTATCGAATCTATCGAAGCCATGGCCCATTTAGCTCGATGATTTTTGATGATTTACAGTTCTGAAAAAATTGTGATTTTCCAGTTCACGACGCTAAATATCCAAAGGGTACTATCCATGGATCCGAACTTACAGACCCTTTTTACGCGCAGAAACAATTTTGGACATTATTTTTTTGTTTTGCGTATCTTCAGCCAATCCATACATTGGGTACTCAAAAGAATATTTGGACACGGGTCGCAGTTCGAGACAACCTATGTAGCTGGATTGGGGGTAATTATGGCTAAGCCATGAGATGCTTTTGTGAGACACGATGCTTTCGTGGTGTCGTAAAGTAGTGATTTTTGTTAAGTTCTTTGAGCCTTGCTAACCCATAGGATCCATGGTGCTGGTATATATGCTAACATGACTGGGGTATATTGATGGGATCCATGTTACCATATATAGCAGCACCATGGATCCTATGGGATGTCGGCTCACAGAATTTGAGTTCGATGCAAATTGCCACTGCAACAAATTCAACAACCGAATCTCCGTGAGGAATCCGAAGCTCCGAGCCGCGTTCGCGTTAAAATTATGGGCCAATTGACCACAGAAACTCTAAGTACTTTGGGTTTTGGTTTCAATCCCCATAAATTTCTCTCTAACAACCATGAAAAACCCTATGAAAAAATACATTGAAGCCCCCATCCCCCACAAACAGTTGATGGGATTAAAAAAAAAACAAATCCGACTTTTCTGCTTCAATTCCTATTTTTCTTGCTTGACCTTTTTTCAAAAAATCGACCAATTCACCAAAAAAGACCTGCGCGAAATCCCAGGCTCACCTCTGCGATGTTTGATCCAGGGACCGTTCCGTCCTTGACGCAGATCATTCCCGCCTACAACGAGGCCGGTGTCCTCAATTCCAGGTGGAAAATCCAGAGTGATAATGGATGATGGGAATTGATGGGATATGATGGGCATTGATGGGATATGTATGATTACTGGATATGAATGGAATATTCATAGGATGATTAAAGGGATATCTTCATGGATTTCGATGATCCGAACGAAACCTCTGTTTAGTTCGTGGGACTAAAGCGAATGGTATGCCCGCGGTCGCTCCTAGTTTGGTTGAAACCAGTGGTTGTTGACATCAAGTTCCCTGCGTTTGTTCCTTGAATTGATTGACTCACCATCCTTGTCAGTTCAGTTTCATTGAATTATATGAACTTCCTATGTGTCCCATTGTTTTCTTCATGAAAAAGTCCCATGGTCCATCATTAAATCCCATGGTCCATCTTATAGTAATATCCCATGGTCCATCTCCATGAAATCCCATTGAAATCTCATAAAATGTGGAATGATTTTGGATATTTTTGGATGATATTGAATATCCCTTTCTGAATCCCATGAAGAGACATCCCATTTTCATCATCTTTTAAAACTCCGTCCGTCCCTTCAATACACCATGAACATCTGGGTAAAAAAAATAACGACCTCACTGTCCTCCCGAGCCCTGGAATCATAGTTAATTCAGCTGAGTGAAATATTAACATATGATTCAGGGTAGCTATATTAATGCTGGTTTGTGGTTTGGAACATGTTTTATTCCATATGTTTTTCGAAGAATCCTTCCCAACTGAGTCATATTTTTCAGATGGCTAGGTATACCACCAAGCACTATATATATAGATATATATTAATCTGGTTAATGCTATATATTTACCCAGAAACAATTGCTGTGGTCCCATCGGTCTGGTCGAAAAAAGTCAGGTCATCATCCCTTCGGTGGACTTCTTACGCTCCGGTGCGCTGCCTGAGGCGCCCGGTGGTGACGCTTCGCGCTTCGGCGGGCTTTGGGATGGATGGAATGCTGGTGGATTTTTCTATGGTTTGGTGTGTCAAAACCAATAGTACCCCTTTTTTGTTCACATCAAAATAGCTGGGATTTAGATGTGAAATGATGTGAATAACCCCCTAAAAATGGTATTTTCATAGGTATTGATCCATAGCCATATGATTGTGAGAGGTGGACAAGGGAGGGATGTGTGATATGTAAACATGGGATCTTTTGCTTGGGAATTCTGTGGATGTGACCTACTTGCTATGATATTTGAAATGATGAAAGAGGAATCTACAGTTTATTGAGAATAAACAGAGGAATAAAAGCGAAAGTGATGAAACGATGATTATGATGATTCTGGTTATTTTTACAGATCTTTGGAAAGTTGGTTGTTGGAACATCAATCTTTATTGGTGGAACGTTCCCATAAAGATTCCAAGAAAGTACCGTTCAACTGAGAATTGATGGAATCATCCCATGAAGGATAATGTCCACGAGAAACAACCTCTTCCGAATTTATAGGTTGCTTGCTTCACATGATACACTGTGCTTGGGAAACGTCTATGTAAATTTTGGTAATCAAACATGGTTTGCTGGAAAATCTTCAGTTTTGTTCGATCATTTTCCCATATACAAACATATTAACACCTCCATTTCCTCCATTTTGGAGGGGAATTTCCCAGGTAGCCCGCCATGTCTGACAGAATGACCTTCAAAAAGCCAAAAATCTCAGAACAGGATGCCTTGGCCACAACTGTAGATCATTTTGTGCACAGCCCTGGAGTTCCAAGTCTTGTGAGACCCTTTTTTTGGTACCCTCTGGTAAACGCTTACATAACTATGGAAAATCACCATTTCTAATGGGAAAATCCACTATAAATGGCCATTTTCAATAGCTATGTTAGTTTACCAGAGGGTAAACAGAAAAGACAAACACACCGATTTCGGTTCCATTTCGGGGTCAAGGGGTCCGCAGTTTCTCCGCGTGAGGATGCCATGAATCAAAGCCCAGATGATCAGCAGGGACTCTCAGTGACATTTTTACCACTGGAAATGTCAATGTTATTCAATGTTCACAGGCTATCAGCCTGCCATCACATGTTTCTCTCATATGATCTCATAATATCTCATATTCATATACCCTCTGGTAATTTAACATAGCTATTGAAAATGGCCATTTATAGTGGATTTACCTATATATTAAAAATTGTGATTTTCCATAGTTATGTAAACGTTTACCAGAGGGTACATTGTAGAAAGGTGCTATCTTCGCCCCAAATCGACGAGACACACTGGCCTCTTTACATCTGCATGAACATTGATTTCCATACTTGCCGCCAATATGGTATTATACATATATATAATTCTATAATATATATATATGTGTATATAATAAGGAACTATACGTATATACACTGTCTACAGAGGATACATGTCTACATATAGTCGCACAAGGTAGTTCTCCATATGGTAATCGCAGTTGGACAATATCACTAACTGTTGGCTTTACCGATGTTTTTTTTGGGATATTTCTCACATTTCATCAGGTGAACCGGTTTACCACTTGGAAGTGCAGTTCCAGCTTCATCAGGGGCCCCTTTTCCCAAATTGCAGGGCGGTTAGTTAGTTCATGTTAGTTCACCATTGCCCCAGTCTTGTTCCAGCTTTTATTAAGGCAGCCCCGTTTGTTTTATATGTTTGGCTATATATCCCATTCATGTTCCCATGATATTCCCGTGAAATGTTTATATCTAATTCATGTTCCCATGGGAATTTTTCAGGGGAATCTCCCCAAATATGGCCTGATTTTTTCCACCAAAAAGTTTAAAAAAAAGATGGGAAGTCCTGAGAGTCCCATCATGACGATTGTTACAGGGTAGCCATGAATCCCATGATATTTCCATGATATACCCTCTGGTTATGACTAACACTTCGCCATGATGGCCCTAATGGAAATAGATGCTTGACCTATTATACAAATGGTGATTTTCCATGGCAAACTGTTAAATAACCAGAGAGTATTCATCAAAATCCCCCATGATTTCAAGATATTTCAAGGCATGGCATCGGCGACCTCACGGCACCCCCTTTGGGCGATGGGGTCCGGGAACCGAAGGGAAGCGAAGGGAACTGAAGGGAAGCGAAGGTAATCAAACATGGTGAGTTAATGGGTTCATAACATTTTATGGTAGATGATAAACCCTAGATAATTAAATATGAACCTGAGATGCTTTTAGCTTTGAAACTACCCCATAGACCCATAGATATGAATCGTTTATATGGTAAGCATCGTATTTTTAGTGCGAAATGGCGATGCGAATCCTCAAACATTGCGTTCATGTGTCTACGGTCGAAAAATACTTCACGGTGATGCCATTCACCCGTTATGAAACGAGACCGCGATGAGGTGAATCCAAATTTGGCCTTCATCATCTCCCAATTTCCAGAGGAGTGGATGTTCTTGGCCAAGAGGCACCTTGAATCACCTTGAGATGTGAGTTTTTTGCAGGGGTGGGAGCTTGCGGCATGCTGTTGTGAGAGGCAGATTCTGCTGTTGCAATTTCTTTAAAGATAAAATAAACTGCTAGCAGGCCCGATGATGATCATGATGATCATGATGATCATGATGATGATGATGATGATGATGATGTTTGTTACAATAGTCAGTACAGTGTTTCTTGTTTACACCATCATTATTCTCAATACTGGTATTATAAAATTGCATGATTGTTACAATTACATATGGCATTACTAGGCGCAGACACCGCGTTCCCCCAACATCACTGTTCGGTTTAAGGTTTGGGGGTGTAAGAAGTGCGGTCTTAGGGTCAGGTGTTTAGGGTCCAGGGTTTGCGGCTTTAGGATGTCAGGGTTCAGGATGACTTGTGACGCACAGGTCCCCTACCTGTTCTTTTCATTCCAGGATGAATTACAAGTTAGAGTGTTTTGAGAGTGCCTGGGGCAAGAAAAAGGGACATGTTTGGCCTGTGTGGGGGTTTCTTGAAATGGAGGATCCCCAAGTGACCATAAGTTTTACCCTCTGGTAATTTAACATAGCTATTGAAAATGGCCATTTATAGTGGATTTTCCCATTAAAAATGGTGATTTTCCATAGTTATGTTAGTTTACCAGAGGGTAAAATGGTCATCCATGATTTGGAGGATTTGGGGGTACCCCCATGACGAAGCCTCCATGTCCTTGCTGATCATGTCGTAGATGATGACGAGGCTTCTCCACTCTTCCAGAAAATTTTGCTTCAGGGCGACGTCCCCAAAGGCCAGAAGTATAGAAGTGTAAGGTTCTCGTAATCGGTTTACAGGGAAACACAAAACACATACAGGAAGCCCGTTTTGGATTCAAACATATTGAAATACATAGGAGGTTTCCCAGTTTTTTTTCATGGAAAATAAGGCGGGGAAGGTTGATCCACCCAGCAGAATCCATTCTACGACTTGTAGTAGAAACAAGTTAGTGTCTGGTTATTTTCCCTCAGATTACCTTACATACTGTTACATACTGTATGACTCGGAATTCCGGCAGATGATGCATTTGTGTTTCGCTGTCGTTTGTCAGGCTATTCCATGAGGGTCGGATAGAGCAGCCGAACGTGAACTGGCTCAGTGAACTTGACCTGGTGTATGCTGCTGGAGATTTATTTCACAATTTCACATGAAAAATTGGAAGCCCCCTATAAATGGCGGTGTTTTCACGGGAACATCAACTATAAATGGGACTAACTTACAGCATCTAATTCATGTGGTTTTTAGCGCCATAAACCATCCCCAAGAACCTAACAGTTTATGTTTCTTGGTAGGGATCATGTAAGATAACCTTCAATGGTTCATTAATGGGATAGATTTTATTGGGTTGATCATATTCTGTATTTTCATATCAAGAAAACACCATATGATATGGTAGGACCATATTTATGCAACCAGAGGACGCATCATTTGGACGGCAGATTTGATAACCGATAACATGATTTCGGGTAAACCGTTCACTGCTCCATTGGATGCACCGCTATTTCGGTTGGATGGTTCTCCCCACTGCGATTTTTCATGTCAGGATTCACCTCTCGCCCTTGAATTTCCGAGTCGCATGAGCTGTACAAGAGCTTCATGAAGCGCAAACTTCGCGAGGAGTTGGTCATCGAGGTGGACAAAGATGCGTAAAGGTGGAGGATTTTTTTTTTCAGCGACCCAAGGCAAAGGTTGAAGTTGTTTTTGTTGATTTCAGCGTAAAGTTTCATGGCTTGATGGTTTGATGCAGGAACAGAAATTGGTTTGTTTAGATATGTTTTGACTTGGATTATACATATATGAATTTGGAAGTTTACTAATTAAAATATTACATTAGTTATTACTTAATTTGGAAATAACACATTTCGCCCAGTCATGTGCTGCCAGGTCAGGTTATGGGCTGCCATGCGAACGCAAAGCGTGGCCAAAACTGTGGTGGGAGCATTGCAATGTGCGTCATGGGCACCCAGAGATACCACGGCTGAAGATTTGAAGTTGAGCTTGGAGATAGGAAATGCATGTGATGATGATATGGGGATATAATGGGATCCGGTATGCGATATATGTACATATATATATTATAATATCTATCCACTGTATCACTGTGTAATACAACCGCTAAGAATAATGATCCCAAAATTGCGCATTCAGTTGGAAAATCAGGGTACTCATAGATTTACGGTATATATGAATATGGATTGATACAGTGGTTGAATGATGCAAGATAATGTCAATCCCGGATTCATAAACCACTGGGCAGTTGAATTGGTGTGTTACTATTTTTGTAGCAGATTGCAACTTTTTGGGTGTAACCTCTATAACCATATATTAATCATACTACATTAACCATATATTGATGGACTAGTGTGTGTCTTATTGATTTAAAGCCGGAGTTGACTTTGTGGCCATCGTGCAGTTGGCATGGCCCAGTAGCGAAGACCTGTTGGGAACAACTGAGTTGAGTGGTTTCTATGGTCATCGTCAGGTTTTTGGATATTACAATTATCTAGAATTGGACTGCCTAAATAGTCATGTGTATTATATATATATATACAGAATCAGATATCCTATCATTTTTTATTGAATATCTTTGAAGACATGGCCTTATTTTAGCTGTCTTTCCTTTCGAGACATCACGTGATGCCACCGTTTCCGCCACGCGTTTTAGGCGGGCGTTAGCATCACTGCCAAAGCTCGGACGCCCAGAGTTTGTGTTCCTCGAGTGGTGGTGAAGGGAAATCCAACCTGGAAATTTGACAACGCTTAAGATGATTTATAACTGGTGGTTTCCTCCTATGATCTGGAAGCACCATGTTTGATGATTTTGCAAGGCCTCCATCAACCTGCGGGGCATTCTGGAACAGAGCCAGAATTTCTTCAGATTTCTCCAACCTTGGTCAGACTGGTTGCCCGGTTCCAACAACGTTCCACCAGTTCAGAGCGATTTTCTTGGGTATCCCGCATTTTGATGCACTTTGATGCAGTTTGAACATATAACTGGTTACATTTAATATCGTCATCTTCTGGTTGGTGGTTTGGAACATTTTTTATTTTTCCATATATTAGGAATAATCATCCCAACTGACTAATATTTTTCAGAGGGGTTGAAACCACCAACCAGAATATCATCATATATATACTTGTTGGTGCAAGTTAAACAAGTTGGGGACTCTTGGATTTTGCAACGCGCCAACCCCGTTGCCCCGTTGCAGCCAACAACCGTCTACGCGCAGGATGAAGCAGTACTACGCGCAGTTCCCAGAGAAACGAAGCCCTGAGGAGCTTTCGCCTGGCGCTTTTAGTCAGCATTACCGAGGGGTCATTAAAAGACCTGATCTGGCCAAATTAGACATCACCTTTTATCATTGTTTTTTTGATCTGGTTTTGAATTTTGTTTGGAAATTGTTTTCGTTTATGTCACAAGTGTGGGGGGTCAGGGCGAGCAACAATTCGCGAAGCGCGTGACGACGACGACAACAACCCACAACAATCGTTCATGCACCATTGTCTGTTGTCAAACTAGAAAGAGGAGACCGGAAGACATTGCAAGTTTACAATTGACTGCATGGAAGGCCCGCTGGTAAACATACAAAAAACTAGTGATAAATCACTACTTTCAATAGGTAAGCGAACTTACTGGGCCATTGTCCATATATGTTAAATTACCAGAGGGTAATGTGTTTTTTCATATGTTTGTTCTTGTAAAGGTCCATATACAAATCAGAAACTAACAGCTGGTTGAACAACTCGGCATGATTCACTTACTCTTTAGTGATTTGAGATAGTTGAACATGGCCCATTTAGATCGGTGATTTACCCAAAAAGGTGATTTTCCAGTTCCCTACGTTAAACAGCCAGAGGGTATAACATTAATATACATTAATAACATCTTAAAACATCTTAAAACTAACTACAAGAGACCACCTTTTTGATCCATGAAAAGAACAAAGCACCATCCCCTCTTCATGGGTTCCAGATGTCCCTTCGGCTTCCTTCTGTTGGCAAATCATCAATTCTATTCATACTGGTACTCGTAAAAAGATGTAAAAGGCTCAAGTGTGCCATGGCTTACCTAAAAATGCGTGGTTTAACTATGGTTTAACTACGGTTTATCATGGTTTAACATGGTTTATCATGGTTTAACACGTGTCAACATCGCCTTTTTTTCTTCGAACTTCTTCGAGTCGGCCCAGTTTGGAGATCCGCAGGACCACGCTGAACTGATCCTTGCACATCAGACCTTCGGTGCGGGCACCTGGCATATCATGATCGTATTGAGATATGACACATCTATACAAATCTATGATGAAAATCACGTATCAATTCACATTTATTATGTGAACAAATGTGAATCATCATGTATCATCATCATTGATACAAAGACCAACTACCCAACATGTCTTAGGAAATGATCTTATTTCACGTTAATCATTTGAAGACATACGGAAATTCAGCGCTGGACGGTCCATGTAGCTGGTTGATGAATACTGGATGTGGATGAATGTTTCGATGAATGCTGTGTATCATCAGATCTGATCAGATATCCATAGACATCAATAGACATCAGTAGACATAAATAGACATCAATAGTATAATATACATTAGATATCAAGATATATCAAGATATTATATATATATATGTATAATAGACATCAGATATCAAGATATATCAAGATATTATATATATATATATATCAATATGTTTTGTTATTTTCGTGTAACAGACTAACAGACATCGACACCTTTAGCACGAAGATCTGCAACAGACGTCGCCAGGATTCAGAGCACCTGAGGGCAGCCCCGAAAATGATGAAGCGGTCAGGCTATTGCTGTCCAGGCGGGACCCAGTCAATGGCAATTTTTCTGAGTTTTCTCCAGTTCAGGTCTCTGCATTATGTAGAGAATTTTGATGTGAAACATGGATGAACATGACAGAGATATGTTCAGATGTACAGGTGGTGGAAATATATCTTGAAATACCAGCTAGTTGGACGAGTTGGACGGATATCATGCTCACAATGCTCTTCGTTTTAGACTTTTGTTTGGGCTGGAGAGTCAAGGCAGATTTGATAGGAAGAATCTGCATCCCCATCAGCAGACCTTGATCTCATTCAGATCCAGGCAACATCCGCTTGAATGGAAGAGATTGGCATTTCAAGATGTTAAAGGCAGGTTTTAATGGGAAAATCATCTATAAATGGGCCATTTTCCACGGCTATGTTAAATAACCAGATGGTAAAGCCCTGGTTTTAACATCTAAAGATGTTTCAAAGATGATTTCTGGTTGGCTCAGGTTTGGCGCTCTCAGTCTAGGCTGCTCTAGCAACCGACCGACCGACCAACCCACCAACCAACCAACATGATTTCTGGCTTTCTGGTTGTTTCTCCCCTGGAAACACACCTTAAAATGAAAGGCAACGGAAAAAAAAACAAATTACCCTCTGGTAATTTAACATAGCTATTGAAAATGGCAATTTTTAATGGGAAAATCCACTATAAAATGGCCATTTTCAATAGCTATGTTAAATTACCAGAGGGTAATGTCCTGTGACACGCTGTGACACAAGGCATGCGAACGACCCTGTTTTCCTGGTCTTCGACCTCACTCCGTCCACTTCGGAAGACGTGTGGTACATGGTTGAGGCGGGGCCCAGGGAAAAGCTTCCCGAAGAGGGGGTCTGAAAGACCACTGGATTCTGCGATTTCGGTTAGGATTTTCACCATAATGATATGGCAGTGTGTCAAAACCTTGTACCCCTGGTGAACATCAAAATAGCTGGTAAATGGATGTTCATTCCCCTAAAAATGGTATTAATAGGTATTGATCCATACCCATATATGATATATATGCTCTGAAAAAACTACCACACATGCCACATGTATCCACATGTCAATTATGTATCAACAAGTTCTGATGAAACCATGATCCTGAAACCATGATGATGTCAGAAGTTTCCGGTCTCTCCATTTGTCATGGGCTTTGGCCATTGGTCCAGGCATTCCTTACCCGAAGAGGAGGATACCAATTAGGTGCCTTCACCTATGCCAGCGTGAAGTGCAGGCCGCAAAGTCCGAAGTCGTTGAGAGGGGTAGAAACTGCTGGACTGCCCCGTGTTTGTAGGTTGACAAATTCCATAAAAGGCAGTAGGTCAAGAGATGTCAACAGCAAGCATTGCAAGGCTTGGATTGCTGGTGAACATGGCTAAGGAATCCTATAAAGAGTGTATTCTCTTGACTTTCAATGGTTATAATCACAAAATAACTAATAAACATCTACCATTGGAAGAATTAGACAAGTTTTCCCTTGGAGTAACTGACTATATGTAACTATATATTTCAATCAATATATCATCATATGGTTCGACACCAATTATTACCCTCAAGTAAATTAACATAGACCCTGAAAATCACCCATTTTGAATGGAAACTAGTCTTCCAACCCCGATGACTGCCAGGGTCGAACTGTTAATTTACCAGAGGGTATCATGTATGATCAATTTTTGTGGAATGAACATCCATTTACCAGCTATTTTGATCTATTGTGAGGTTCATTAAATTATGTAGGTGCCAGGATATTGACCCATTGCCACAGGTTTCCCAACCTGGTACCCCCAGTCATCATTCATGGCTTTCTTTGGGATTTCCATGAAAACCATCCGTTCCTGGGAATCCTGACTATGGAAACCCTCCATAAAACATCATATACCCTCTGGTGAACTAACATAGCAATGGAAAATGGCCATTTATAGTGGATTTTCCCATGAAAAATGGTGATTTTCTATTGCTATGTTAGTTCACCAGAGGGTATACCCTCTGGTAAATTAACTTGTTGACCCTGAAAATAGCCCAGTTTTTTCATGGAAACTCATCTTCCAACCCCGATGGCCCGATCCAGGTGGGATGCAGCTGTCGGAGACCTGGCTGTGCTGGAGGCGATCAACCGTGACGACGTGGATCCAGGATTTAAAAAATCAATAAAAATCATCAACATGTTTCTAAACTATATTCACAATATAGAGTAGAGTATGTATGTATATGTAATATGATTATAGATATGAATATATTATTTAAGGGCTGCCGCCCCTGCCGCCGACCCCGGAAGAATGGTCATGTGGTTATATGACAGTTATATCATATATCAGATGATGGTCTGAGTTTTTTTTGACAATTGGTTGATAG